>JGI24159J19872_10010868_pt1 | contig 11947 bp, 6 predicted proteins | sample Ectturendosymbi4_FD_19872 | JGI IMG/M metagenome (IMG submission 19872) | reverse complement strand
TCATAACCAAAATAGCTTCATCAACATGTAATGTTTTGTAAATTCGAAAACCAAGGCGTGCTAATAACTATTGTATAGTTTTATTGACGATGTTTTCTTCGATCAAGAATTTGTATCACACGAGAACAAATATTGTGAATGTGCTAAAAGCAGGTGAAACTATCTCGGGTCTGTAAATATTCTTGACAACGACGGGTAAGCATCCTGTCGTAGTACTCTTAGGAGGTGATTCAGAAGAAAGAGTTGATAGAAAAATGAAAAAATTCAAATATTAGCACGAAGATGCAAATGAGCAAAGTTACATTGTTCAAAGTTTCTTGATAGCACTTTTGGCTTTTTAAATTTTCCATCATTTTACAACTACCATATCGTGTGTAACTTCATGCAGGTCAGAATTTCATGCACGAAGAATTGGCGAATCAAAGTAACGCTGCGCCCATGGGTTACTACGTTCATTCCATCAAAGAAGAAAAAAATAAAGTAATCAATCATTTAATCTGGACGAAGTGTTCTCACCAAACAACATCAAAATTGTATTCAAATGAAAGTGTCTCTCGGACGTCACATAAAAACTTCGCTTCTATTTCTTCCTTTAGCGACATATGCCTGTTCTCTTGAAGTATTTTCGGATGTTTAAATACTTTAATTCAAACCCAGTTATCAATGAATCTCAGCAAAAATCAAGTAGACAGCTCTCTGTTACACGCAGGGAAATAATCTTTAGCAAGCTTTTTTTAACCAGTCTTTATGATGTCGCTTCATGTCGTATAAAGTCGATCCATTTTTGGGGCAAATTTTAGTAAGGACCAGGGTAAACCTTATTTGCTGTCGTGTTGGCTATTACGTGTCAAAGCAGAATTTTCAGCATTTAGGCTTTCAGTGGTTTTTAACCGGGGTGGCGTGTCCTCCCATGGGGCACCAATAAATATCCAGGGGGACGCGAGCCCTTACGCACCCTACAAGATGGAAAGTTTGGTCATTAAATTTACCAACAAATCCAAAAACATATGTTTTTGCAGCTTATTTAAAGTCAGGGGGTTTGAAACACAGGGCAATTACTTAAGGGAGGCGTGGTAGAAAAAATGTTAAGAACCACTGATTTAGGCAATAACAGGTTTGGTTGCAACCCGGTAATAAGCGATTTGAGAACATGACTTTGGCTAAAGAAAGTTTAGTGACACAACCATTTGGCAACAGGTCGTTTGACAATTTGTCCAACATTATGTTTGCCGAAATGACGTACCGACGAATCGTCTTGTAGTTAAATCGTCATGTCCTAGGGTTTTCAAGTCTTCGAACTCTTGTGACTCTGCATTGCTGTGTCGACGAACTGAAACTGTCACCGACTGTCAACTCACCGAATGAATGGTGGTGTCGGCAAGCTGTTCAGCAATTAGTTTGTCACGTGTATGTCACCGAGGCCTTAAATGTAATGGAGATTGGCGATGTAGCCAATGTCCCTTATATTTTGTCATTTGTCACATCGACGGTAGCAACTTTGCATTTGTAATCAGCTTTTTTTAAAAAATCACCCCTTGCTAAACAACAATTGAAATTTGGAGATGAGGCTGGTGGCTGAGGATAAAAGAGGTCACAATGTTTTTTAATGTTCACAAGCGAAGAAACCGTTATTTTTGCTGCTAAAATAAGTTTTTGTCAAGCTTACTTTTTGAACGAAACGTTATCTCTTTAATTTTTGGACATCTCTTTGTTTGCTTATAAAGGTTTCTTTTTTCATGAGAGGCGATAATCCAGCGAAAACACTGATTTTTGCAATTACTTTGTGCTGCTAAAAACCTGCAGGGTGAACTGCATTTAAATTTATGTAATAAATTTTGTTGAATGGGTATTCTTGCCACAAAACTGTGAAACCCTGCTGCGCAATGCACACGCCTGAGAAAAACTACGAGACAGAAGAGNAATCTTTTCAAAACTTCAAATTATCTAAAGTTGATGGAATGTATGTCTTATAATTGTTTGTTAGNTCTGAAGCTANGAAATTTGTTGCAGTTGGAATCCGAGCCTGAAAATGTGTTCACTTACTGAGAACATGCTTATTTGTCGATTTTCATATNGTGCGAAAAAAACTGTGTTTGGTGTGAAACAACATGTGTAAACTTCCGGTAACTAACATGTGCTCTATACCACAGCGTNACAAGCATAAGGAGATCATTTAAGGTTATCTTATGTGCGCAGATCAAAAACAGTTTNGTGTATCAGGCNTGCGAAAGAAAACAACGCTCTATTTCAAACGATTTTCCAGGTAAATCCCCCCAGGAAGGAATTGGGCAAGCTGGAACATCAACAGAAACTTTTATGTAAGCACAGTAATGAGTTGCAGGCCAAGTCAGTAATACGAGTTTGGGAGAAAGATGTGAATACTTGAGTTTAGTGCAAATAACTGTGAAATTCCAGAAGGTCAGCATTTCGGCAAACGAATTTCGTGAAAACAGAAATCAGTGCAATTTGACAATTCAGATACATTTGAAGCATGGCGTTTTGAAGTTTGGAAGGTAAGATGGACAAGGAGACTCCTATTTCTTCTAACACATCTCGGCAGTTTACTAGTAATTGAGGATTTTTCTGTGATTTGAAAACGTATCTTTCTATTCGCAGAAAATTAAACCAAATAGCAAAAGGGAACACTTATGAGAATAGCGGATTAACCCAACGTATACGAATTAGACTTTAACATTTTAAAGATAGAATAACAATATTTTATTTACAAATAAATAGGGAATTTCGACTTTCTCTTGGTTTTCATTTCATTTTCAATATTCTTGCAGGTAGTCATAAAAAACTTTGCTGGCAGGGAAATATGTTGGGACTTATATTTTTATTTAAATAAAATTTCCAGCACACTAAGACCCAGGTAATGTATGTCTTACCACTCCTAGTTCGTGAAGCTGTCTGAAGGTCTATCGACGCTCTTGTTCAGGAAGACAGACCGTACAAGTACTTTCAAAAGAAAGCAAAATAATCGGTCTGCACCGGGATAAGTGGCAATATTTTACATTCGAAGCATCGTGATTTGTTGTGGTTTGAAATCTGCCTCCAGTCACAAAACGTAAGTTAACCACACTGCAACTCGCATTTCATAATATAATGAGGGCCTTTCGATATCTCTCAGGTACAGACGGTATTTAACCTGGTACTTACCTTTGTCCACACTCCAGAATAAGATGCGTCCGGTAACTCGCAAGAAAACGTTGCTTTACCTCCTTTTGCAACTACGATTTCAGACATTTTGTTCTCGCCAAATGTATCTCTAAACAAGTAAAACAAAAAGATATCCTCCTCTTCGAGCTGTAGTGCTAGCAGCTCACGTATGCAAGGCTGCGTAACAAGTCTGGCATAATTGACGTGCAGTTGCCGCCGGGTTGTGTTGACTATAAATGGGTGCAAGCTCCACTCCCGGGAGACGGACATATTTCTACACCATCTGGTATGCTTGGAGTTTGCATGCGTGCTCATGATGAGCCAACAGCTTTTGGTATGTACATACAAAACGCCAAATTGAACTTGAGTATTTCTGTGAGGTCTTTACGGCGGTAAAGAAACTCCCCCTTTTGTTTTTCCGCAAAAAGTGAAAAAAGTGTGCCATTTGCCATGGGCGTTGTAAGGATTTTTTCCAAGGGGTTCCGTCAATGGACTTTTCCAGGGGGTGGCCAAAATAATTTTTCCCATGGGGGCAACGGCGGTGAAATTTCATTTCACCAACTCGAAACCAAGACAACGCTTTTTTTCTACTGAAACGTTATTAGGAAAATATCAAACTTCAAAATCCAGGGGCTCCAAGATCCCCTGCCCCCCTTCTGATGCCCACGCTATTTGCAGACGTTTACATGACGTATCTCGAACACCAACCCCTTCCGTTGATTGATAAGTTTCTTCTGTGACGTGACGTCACCATTTAGGTCAGCGCACTCAATTGGGTAGGTAGGTTTATTTATGCATTTTCGTGGCTTAGACCAGGACACACCGGTGTGCCGCGAGGCGACGCTTGGTGTGCCGCGGAATAATTTTATCTGAAAATATGATCATTACAGTTCGCTAACTAAAACCCTAGCCTAGCTAGACTTCCACTGCATTTATCTTGTTTTTGTGACGTCAGAATTGAAGTTTTCACAGCCACATGGTAGGCCTGGCGTAAAGCAATAGTGGTGGGTGAAGGTAGAGGCTTTGCTGCGTTAGTGAAATTTCAAAATCCGGCCATTCAAATCACGCAATGCTATTTACATAAAGAAGGCCAGGCCCGTAGTCGATTTTAAGGTTTGGGGGGAAAATAGATTTTTAGGGGGGGAAGATTTTTGTTTTTATTTTATGTTTGAGACAATTTTTTCTGAACGCAATAAACTTTGGGGCGTAGGTGCAGGAGCAGGTAAATTTTTGGGGGTGCGAAGGATTTTTGCTTGAATTTCCTCAAACTTGACCAAAAAATTTTTGGGCCATTTTTTGCGCGAATGTTTTCTCATGGCGATCGTTTTTGGGTTGACCTCCGAAAAAATGGTCTTACGTGATTCTACACACGTTGGGCGCCATTTTTTTAAATCAAAGCACGTTGTTCGCCACTTTTGCTAGATTTTTCAGGTAGTTTGCTCACATTTTTAGGGATTTTGCCAAGGTTTTTACAGATTTTTCCCAGATTTCCGTGGATTTTGTACGGATTTTCAGGGATTTTGCCCTGATTTTTACCACATCCAAACTTTTGGGGGTGCACTTGCACCCCCTTCACCCCCACCTCCTACACCACCCCGTGGCTACGGGTCTGAGGGAAACCTTGATGATCAAAGTTTTACCAAAGGAATTGTCAGAAATGAGGAAAGACTGTATCCACATTGTCAATTGTGTTAAAGCAAGAGCCATGAATTTACGAATTTCTTCGTTGCTATGCGAAGAAATAGGATTAGAATATCAATCGCTGCTATTTCATACGTCTGTGCGCTGGGTTTCACGGGGCAAAGTTCTTGCAAGGCTCTTCGAGTTCCGGCATGAAATAAGTCAGTTCGTGCTAAGTCAGAACAACCATCAACTATAGCATACATGGGCGTCGGAAGGGGGGGCAGGGGGGGATTTTGAAATTATTAGCAAAAAAAGGTTGTTTTTTTCAATTTCATGAGGTAAAAACCAAATTTCACCGCTTTTGGCCCCCCCTGGAAAAAATCCTTCCGATGCCCATGATAGCATACAAACACCTAGAAGATAATCGTTGGATTGCGAAACTTTTGTATATGACCGACATATTTGAACACTACAATGAACTCCACAAACGCAAGGCAAAAATGAAAATATACTAATATGTTCTGACAAATTGAAAGGTTTGAAGTAGAAAATAATTCTCTGGAAAACTGAGTTAACACGGTGAACGGGAAGAAATCAAAATAGAACTATTGACGCAGTATTGTGTTGGGTTTGGCCCAAGAACACTTACCTTTGTTACATCAAAAATATGACCGTTTCTTTTTCACAATTAATAATGAACAATATGGTTGGATCTGAAATCCTTTTTCGGTTAATGGTGAAATGTCAAGGTAAGAATTATCCTTGCCTGTTAGAAAAAAACATTCTTGAACTACGAAATACGGAACTCTGAGATAAACATTCAGCGATGTTCCGCTTGATGAGTTTTGGATTTGTATTTAAGAGGATTATAAGCGAATTTCGAAAGAGGCTATTGAACCTATTTTTTAATTTGCACTATATATTTGTCTGAATAAAGTTTTTCATCTTTGTTATTGATCATAAACGATCCGTGCTTAAAAGACGTTGATGGAGAACTTCGAGTTGCTCTTTCAAATATTGAGTTTAACGCATGTGCTCACTAAAACAAGTGAAAATAATTCAAAATAAATCATCAAGTGCATTGTTTACATTAGTGGTCGAGGTGTGCCGCAAAATTTTGGAAAATTGTAAAGTGTGCCGTGAGTGAGACAAACGGTTGTGACACAAACGGTTGACGAAAAATCTAACGGGCCAACTACGCAGCCAGCCCTGTTATTAGCATAAATCAATACTTAAATCAAGAAGTTTCAAGTGAAGAGGAAAAATGAAATGACAAAATGCAATAATTTGGTTATTACGTAGAAGTTAGTAACAAAGCACAACTCCAAAGAACAACAAAAAACGCAGAAGGTGAAAAGCATGCCTTATGTGCAAGGAGGGTTTGATGAGCGCTTGGAAGGGTAAAGCATACTACAGAAAAAGAAGGCACCACACACATTAAGGGCAAATGGAACAAACACAAAATTGAAGAATCGACTGGTATATTGGCAAGACATCAAGACATTTTCGTGTTGTTTTCCAAAATGAAAAATATGAAAGATACCTCAAATTTTCAGGAATTTCAGGCCACAGTTTGGGATCAACTTAGTAACATTTAAGAAATCTTAACCGGAAGTGTTTTCATTTTGGGTAAATGGTATGTTTGCGAAGACTCAAGCCTTGTTTGATAATTGTGTACTGATGCAATCTTACAAACGCAATTGTTAAAGTTTTCAGGCAGTCCTCAATTATCAAAATAGTATATAAATTTGGCAAATGATGATTTAAATAAAACATGTATTTTTTAAATTTAACCTTGGAATAGAGAATATCCGTTTTAGTTTTGGTGTAATTAAGGGCTCTTACAGTTTTGTTTTGCAATCTTATTATAGGAAGAAAAGTACATTTATTGGCTCTTACCCAATCAGGTATTGAGTAAGAATGAAAAAGAACAAAACAACCGGAAGTGAACAGTGAGCACTGGAATGTTGGCCAAGTGTTTTAATCTGAACAAAATTCAAAATGGCTTAGAAAATTGTGTTTCGAATTTTTCTATTGTTTCCATTTGAATTCATCACCAAGTATAAAGAGAAGATATTTTAAGTTATTTTAGTTTTGACATTGCTTGACTATTCATAAAACAGAAAAAGAGTTGTAAAGAGATAATTATAAGCAAAAAAATACTTTTGGAATAATTGATACGTAATTTTTTTGTTCATCGCTTGCGGATTTTTTTGTTCAACGACAATCTTGCGGCAGGCGATAGCCTGAATGATGCAAATTTGTCGCGTCACGTTGAGCGTTCATAGAAGGAACGATGCAAGAAAACTAACAGCAAGCATAAAGATATAGCAAATAAGATTATAGGTAATCATTAGCTCATCGTTTACAAGGCTTTGTAGATTTGGGTTTTTCCTAAAATATGAAGATTAATATCATCAGCACATGAAATAGAATTAAATTTTCAGGATTTTACAATATCATTAATATATAATTAATAGTATCCTAAAGGTCCGAGGGCAGATCCCTGAAGGATACCACATGTTACAGGTAAGAACAAAATTTTAATGTTTGCTATTTTCGTGTATTGAACCATGTTGTCCAACAAGGAAGCAAAATGTTTTAGGGTGTTCCTCTTACATCATTGTAAAACAATTTTTGAAGTAAAATGTTATGATCAACACAATCAAATGCTTTGCTCAAGTCCATGAACAATGTACGTGTTATAAGTTGTTTGTCTTATTTACAAATCATGTCATCACACATGTCAACAATTGCTAATCCAGCAGAATGGTTAGTGTGAAAACCATATTGCTGTGGACTCAGAATGGAATTACTTGAAAATAGAGTACAATCTGCTGTAAATCAATTTTTCAAATACTTCAGAGAGTTTGGAAGAATGGATATTGGTCTATCTAACTGAGATTAGCGAATCAATGATCGCCAACACTAGCAGAGTTAATTAACCTATTCTATTCTAGTTCTAGACCTGCTCTAGTTCAATAACATACAATGAGCTCAAAACACCTGTTGTGCTGAAACAAAGGCCAGTATCCTAAAATACGCTTGTGACTTGCTCAACCAGCATTTGAAATTTTCCTTGTTAATGAGGCAACGTATTGTTTTCTAAACAGCCAAATTACCCCTTTAAAAGTGCTTTATTTAAAAAACATAGGTTTGATCACGTTTTGCCTTTAAAAATATGCAAATAAACTTTGTTACTAATAGATTGGCTACTGCATACAGATTATCATCACATTACCAAGCTGTGTGATTAATCGGAAGTTTACTCTCAAAAAAGGAATGTATAGTGTTCAAAAATGCTTCTCCCACTCATGTGTGTCAAAAATGCCTACGTGTTTGCGTACTAAACTGAGGAAAATTAAACTTAAAGAGAAATCCGGTGTTTGACCTCATATAATCGCAGTAAATTTTGCTTTGAATTACCTGAGAAAGTCTTAGAATTTCGTTCGCTTTTTCACAGTATTGCTGTATCTGGAATATTTACAAACTGAATTGCAAGTTCTATTTTTCGAAAGAAATATTTTCGAACTGATTTCGAAACTTCATAAAAATGTATTTCAACACCGCTGTAAATTTTGAATGATCTTTCACACGAAACGCCTAAGGCCGTAGTTTGTGTTTCATTCATGATTTACTTCCATTCTTGTTCTGCTTACCGGTGATAGTTCCGAGGCCTGTTTTCATCAAAATCTGTTTGAATGTAATGATGTCCACCTTCAGAAAAAGCACTTTTAGTTTTCGCGGTTGTTTTTCGTGTTACCGAGATACTAGCGATGTTGTTGGTTGTGCAGTGTGCAGTGTGCAGTGTGCACACAAATAAGACTTGATTGACATCTCCGGCGAAATTAAGACCAACTTGCTCTGCAGGTTTCAATGAAGTTTTATACTTGGATGTTTTTCTCGTATGTGATCTTCTTCAAAATGAGTCATAACTGTCCGGCAAAGCGATAAAATCAATCATCAACGTTTGATGATTGAAAAAAACAACTACTTCAATATTAAGTGCGATTAGCGCAGTGATCATCAAGTTCCAAATCCTTTATGCTGTGCAAAAATCAGAAAGGTTTTGATGCAGAATTACCCAACACAAAACAAAATCATTTCGAAAAGTTCTGAAAAGTTCTTTTGCATCAGCAAAACGTCAAATGCACATCAAAACATCAAATGCAAATTAGCAACTACGTTTTTCTTTTTTATCAGGATTTATTCAGCTGCTTTGGGAACTTTCTTATTCTATAAAAATTATTATGCAGACGTTTCCAAAAGATCTTTGTAACCCAATACTGGAATTTACCAAAACACCACTTGCAATATGTTCAGCGAAACTTAGGACCATTTCGTTATGTAATTCCGATTTTGTTTTCAGCGGTACATCAATTAGGAGAAAGCGACAGTTACGCCAACGCGATAGCTTTCTCCATACCAGCCCTGTTGTCGGATCTGGAGAAATGCCTGAAGCAAAAGCACTTTACCCATTCTCAAACGTACGCGTTGTCACCTGTATTTAAGTCATGGGTAGTAGCACAAGTTCCAACAGAAAGCCAGCAATATTTTTGAACACTGAATTCAAACGTCAAGAAGTAAGGAATTTTTTCTGCAGCCGAAGCGCTCGAACATTGATCTAAAGTAAAGCTCATACGTTGGTGGTAAGTAATACAGTTTGATACACTTTTTACTGTGTTAAGGTGTAAGTTTAATTTTTTTAGAGTGGAAGGACAAAAACGTTAAATCTCAAATGTTTTTCAAGAAATCAGCTGACTTGTTTATACACTGGAATCTCTGAAGGAGATGCTTAGTTAAATGTTGAATGTCTTCTATTACCAAATGCCCAAAGATCGATGGTAATTTTTGATGCAAAACACCACTTCTGTAGTTAAAACTTTTGGAAACGTTTTTTATTTGTTCAATAAATTTGTATTTATTCTGCAAGAGAATTTGATCTCCACTTTTATTTCAGGCTTGCTTTAGATTTCTCAGTGAAAGAGGTACCGTGCAGTAATAATGGTAGTTTCATATTATAAGCTTACCACCATAAACTGTTTAAAGCAGCATCTTCACAAAAAAATAGGAATCATGTAGTAATTACTAAATCCTCTGTTTATTTTCCTCCAAGGGTTGCAAACTTGCAATATAAATGGGACTCTAAAATTCCTCGAAAAATGACGGCGGAAGTTTTACGTTTCACGTTAATGGGAAACGTCATGGTGAAAATAACGTGTAGACCAGCGGTTCCCAACCTTTTTGATGCATTCTTACCTTTGCTCAGTTTGTAACTATTCATTCCTCCCCTANTACACAAATTCAGCGGGGTTACTGAAAGGGTCAAAACGTCANTTTTTTGATGACTGAGGTCGCAAGTATAGGTAACGTAACTATNAAGTGGAAATTCCTCCCCTGAACTCATGAAATTCCTCCCTGGGGAGGAATTCTTTCCGGTTGGGAACAACTGATATAGACCATCAAAACACTACTTNGCGAATTTTCACACTTCAAACCTATGATTATGTTCTAATCTAAAGATATTGTCGATCTCAGTGAGATTATTGTGTTGACTCAGAATATATCTGAGAAGACTGTAATTTTGATCCGAATGGGTTCAGTTTGAGAAAATGTTGTTCTGCGGCGCGTAGAAAGTAATTTGTTTCGACTCTCTTTCTCAATTTGTTCATGTGGCACAAATCAGGCTTATTCTTAATACAGATAATTTAAACTAGTTCCACGACCCGTCTAGTGCTTCACTAAGTATGCATTGTAAAAACATAGATGCACTGTTTGACCAAGAACGGTTTTGTACAGAAACAAAGCCATGGAGAGACTTCCTGCCGCACTGATTAAAATGTGCACAGTATTCGTTTTGGTTGGAGTTTTGTTGGCGAACTTGCAAGAAGTGGAAGCTTTGACATGCTTTGACTGCAACGAAGTTAATTGCACGCAACCGGTCAACTGCACAGGAGGCTTCGCTCTTGGTATCTGCGGGTAAATGGAAAATTGTGCTTTGCATTGCTTGCGTCTCTTGTGAACTAGGGTCGTTGAGTTTGTATGAAGTCATTTTTGTTTTAGTTTAGGTTACCAACCTTACAAAATCGAATGCAACTATAAATTAAAACATCTCAGTTAACGTTTACAAAAAAAATGTACACTACCACTGATAGGTCAGAGAGGTGGTTCATTTTGGAAGTGTTCTTTCTGAAAATTTGTGTACAGTACGATGCAGCCAACGAATATGAAGAACCATTTGAAAGCAAACTTTTGAAAATAAAAAATGATGTTTGGCAAATTTTTTGTTTATAATTTTCGTTCGATTTTCTGTTACAGTGCCCTAAGCAATGGTTGCCTTTTGGTTTGAGACAATGAAAAACGTTATTTTTGTTAGTCTAACCTCTAAGCCACGTTTCAATATACAATCAGTCAAGGCTTACCGGGCGATAACAGCTCAGTGGTAGAGAGTCCGCCTCTCATTTGAAAAGTTAGGTTTTTGATCAAAGGCAATGAATGGCCAAAATCGGCCGACTGCCGTAATTCTCCTTGGGGGATAGAGTTCACCTCAAACGCCTAGCAAAATTAAATTTTCGGCGACACCATCAATTGCCTTCACCAAACGCAAAATAAAAAATAACTTGCATTACTTTTAGCTTACATTCTTTTTAAGATTTAAAATTCACAGAAGCCAAGAGTTGAAAGACAAACAAATTTTTAAGATAGGTTGTTGATTGGTTAAGACAGCTTTTATAACTAAAGCACTCCAACGCGTTAAAATTTCAAGGTGAATTGATAAAAATGCCGATCCGTACGAAAAACACGTCATGATCTCTTTTTTTCCTTAATTTTCTTTGCAACATCTTTTAAGAAAAGAAATTGTAACTTTGTTAGCAGTGCAAATGCGCAAACAATGGTTTAACCCTGCTCAGGTAACCTCTGCCCAATTTGGGCAAATGGTTCTTCTACTTAAAATAGAAATTAGTTAACGTTCACGTAGAAAGCTGGTTCTTTAAGTAGCTGCATTTTTTTGACGCTCTTTCGGGCAGTCCTAACGAAACCTGCACAAGTTTTGTAGTTTTCGATGGGGAACAAAAGTTTGCCCAAATTGACCCATGGTTACCTGAGGTGTAACAAAATTCCTTCACAAAGATCCCTCCTAAGGTAACCTTGACCAATTTGGGCA
>JGI24159J19872_10010866_pt1 | contig 11948 bp, 6 predicted proteins | sample Ectturendosymbi4_FD_19872 | JGI IMG/M metagenome (IMG submission 19872) | reverse complement strand
ACGGAAAAATTAGTGCTGTCAACAAAACAAGTTTCGATAAATCAAATCCATTCAGCATTTGTTAGTAGACTTGCAAAGGAAAAATCATCTAGTTACAGCATTTTAACATTTGTAATTTCACTCTTTGGATGCCCCCCTGCCTTGGATGCCCGGGGCCGTCGCCCCGTTCGCCCCCCTCCCTCTGCACGCCACTGACCAAATGTCAGAGAGGACCTGGTGGCAGGGTAACTGGGTTTGTCAATCCGACCTTGGTTGGTCCTGTTTGTGTATGGTGCCAACAAAACTATCTGCGATTCCTGAAACCCGTGAGGTACTTCGAGTCCTTCTGGAGATGCTGCCACCGCGACTCTCCTCAGGCATCCTTGTACTTTTTTGTGTTTTTCTTGCTGAATATTAATTATCTCCAAATAAAATCAACTCAACTCAAAAGAACAGCGAATATCAAAATATTTATTTTGTTTATTTGCGTGATTGACTCAGACTGATGGTCCAGGTCACAATGCTAATCGAATAGCGCAAGAACGCAAAATGTCTGATCGTGACACAAACACATTTCAGAGTTGGTGTTAGTTAACTTAGTTGATGAAGACAGTGAGCACTGAGAGAGGAGCAAAACACTGAAGTAGCGTAACAGTTATTTCTGCATGCAGGCCCCTAGCAAGGTTTTTGGTTTTGGGGGCAAAATACATTTTTAGGGAGTAAAGGTTTTTGTATGTATTACAGCAGAACTCGTCTAATTCGTCATTGTTTAATTCGTCAATTCGCTTAATTCGTCACTATTTCGTCGGTCCCGGCAGAATGCCAATCGTTTGTGTACATTTCTGTTCGTCTAATTCGCCATCGTGTAATTCGTCAATTTGCTTAATTCGACACCTCTTTCTATCCCTAAGAAGCGTTTTGTTCGGCTAATACGTCATTTGCAGTTTCGCTTTTGATGTCTAAGCAGCTAGAACGTGTGGGAATTCAAACAAATTAAGGATCTTCATCTGAGAGTTGTTGCACCTCGCAATTTGTTTATTGAATTTATACACGAGGTGCAAAGCGCGACCCGACTCCCCATTGAGAGAACGGAGAACGTGGGAAGTCTTTGCAGTTTGTTAAAGATTTAAAATGTGCTAGATTGACTGGAGGAGTCCAGATAGACTAAAGGAAATAATTGTTGCATTCAACCATAACGTCATCTTGTATTTTACTGCCAATAAGAGCACAATGTATTCGAGTTACAGTGATAAGGTATACGAGCTTCTATGACAGAGTTTTCACCTGTTTGCATAATTCGTCAATTTGCCTAATCCGCCACTATTTTCTAATCCCCTTAAGGTGACGAATTAGGCAAATTCTACTGGATATGTTTAAAACATTTTTGGGGGGCACAACACAATTTGGGTGTTCATAAAAATATTTGGAGTCACTCCCGCCGAATCTCCTCTATAGCTACGGACCTGACCTTATGTATTAATCGTCATACATGAATACTGTAGGGGAAGGGAAATGAAGATATTCTAACACAGTAGTTCTTAACTTGGGGGGCGTTAATCTATTTCCAGGGGGCGCGAGCCCTTTTGCACCCTACATTATGAAAAGTTTGGTCATTGAATTTACCAATAAATAAATTAGTTTTGACAGCTTGTTCAAACTCAGGGGGCTTGAAACAAAGGACAAATCACTTACGGGTGATGTGGATGAAAAAGACCACTGTATCTAACATAAGGTTTTTAAGTAAACGAGTGAAAAAGTCAATTGCGCAACAAAGGTGTAAGTTCAGTGGCTCAAAAAGGCATGTAAGTTATTTTGATTAAGGTTTCAAAATGAAAGGATGAACACCATGATAATCTGTTGTGTTTATTGTTATTGCTGATTTCAGATGGCCACCGTAGTGCTGCAATATCCTTGCGCTTTGTCGCCACTAGTGACGGTGACTGTGTGACAGGCTTCCCCGCAATACTATAAAATGCTGAGGATGACGTGGCTCTGAAGCCTTTTCATTCAACGCACAGGTTACCGTAGCCCGTATGTGACTATGTCTGGCACATTTGAATGTATTTGTGTGTGTTACTGTACTGTAGTGGGCATCAGGCAATCTAAAGCAAATGTGAGTGGGATCGAAACTTTTACGTCAAAATTCGTTAAAAAAAATCGTTTGGACAGTAACAATAACAAAGCTAATTTAACTGCTGAGGGGCATCGACTCGACAACCTTCCGGTTCCTTCAATGCCCTGGCGTCCTTCTCCTTGCACTGATTTGTGTTTTTTTCTAGCTGAATATTAATTATCGCCAAATAAAATCAACTCAACTCAACTTCGAACCTGTAAGTGCATTTTGATCAATGAATTTCTTGATCATTAAATTTGGGCAGTGGCGTCGAAGTTGCCAAGAAGGAAGGTGAGACAGAGCCGAACCGAAAACCACTGGCACAGCACTCAGCAGATGTAAACGCTACTGCTACGCTATCACGACGGTGCCGGTTGAGTGACAAACTCAGCGTTTTATTCTAAGCGCGTCATGCATCTGCGAGGTGGTTCCGTAGCCACTTCCAAAAGGTAAACCTAACAGTAACAGGCCTAACCCTAACGCTAACCCTAACTCCAACGCTAAGTATTTAACACTAATGCCATTGCTGCTTTCGTTTTGGTAGTATTGGTTGCTCGTTTCAATTCATAGGACTTTTTCTTTCCTTTTTGAAGTTTCCAAAGTTTAGGTTTAATGGTTTGGTTTGGGGGTTAGGTTTCAAATATTTCAAGTATGAAGTCTGATGCACTTAAGCTTGTCTTTTATTAGGTTTCAAATATGAAGCACAGGTGGTTCAGTAGCCAGTCACTAATATGCTAACCCTGACACAAACCCAACCTAAACTTCGGAAACTTTTGAAAAAGGAAGTGACTAAGTACTGTATAGTGTATGGATATGCCTGGCCTGACGCAATTAAAAAAAAGGGTCAGTTTGTCATTCAAACGTGAAACGTCGTTGATCTCATAGCCTACATTAGGATTAGGATTAGGTTAGGGATACAGATAGGGTTAAGGTTAGGATTAGGTTTAGGGTTGATATTTTATGTTTAGTTTGTTTCTACCAAGCCTACTGCACTCTCGTCGTGCGTAGACATAAAGGCTACTGCTACACTACCACGACAGTGCCGGATGAGTGACAAACTGAAACTCAGTGTTTTATTCGAACTGTGTCATCGTCATGCGAGGTGGTTCTGTAGCCACATACTAAATTTTATCGTGGTGGTGAATTTGGCCATGAGACTCACACACTCAGTGAGTGAGTGTGCTAATTTAAGGTAGTGACTATTGAACCACCTCGCATGAGACGTGGTTCGAATGAAGTGGTCAATTGTCACTAAACGGCATCGGCCTGGTAACAACAGATATGTCTCTAGTCTGTCATGCCAATGGTTGTGGGTGTGCTTCTCATCTTAGCACCTTGTGTTTTTGTATTGATAGTGACTGCTTGCACGTTTTAACTTGTGGGACCAGTTTTTCTTTACTTTTTCAAAATTTTTCAAACATTTGCTTTAGGGATTGGGTTTTAGGGTTAGTGCTAGGGTTAGCTTAGCTTAGGTTAGCATTATGGGCTGGCATTGTAGGTCAGCGTTAAGTTAGTATTAGGTTAGTGATAAGTCAGGGTTAGGTTTTAGGTTTGGAAGTGACTGCGGATATGCCTGGCCTGATGCAATTCAAATAAAAGGGTCAGTTTGTCATTCAACGGCGTGGGTCTCGTAGTGTAGCGGTTATGTGTTATGGCTGCTATGCTAGTGGTTTTTGTTTGGCTCTTACCTCGGCAACTTTACTTTTTTTCAGGCTTACGGGTTAGTGTTAGGTTACGTTTAGGTTAGCATTAGCTTAGGGTTAGGGATAGGTTAGCATTAGCTTATGGTTAAATTGGGATCAGGTTACCATTAGCTAGGGTTAGGTTACCATTAGATAGGGTTAGGTTAGCATTAGGTTAGGAATAGGATTAGGTTAGGGCTACGGTTAGGGTTAAGGTTAGAAAGTTATAGTTAGGTTTAGGTCTTATCTTTAATGTTTACTTTGTTTCTACCAAGCCTACTGCACACTCGTTGTGCGTTACTGTTACGTCACAGGTGGCGTATTGAATAAGTTTTCAAATTTTAAGATCCACAGGCGTATCTATGGCCACTACCTTTAGGTTTATCTTTTGTGTTTACTGTTTGCTATGTATGTTTTTACCAAGCCTACTGCATGCTCTTCATGCATTACAGTCACGTAACAAGAGGTGGTCGAATAAGGTTTCAAATTTCAAGATCCATGGGCGGTTCTGTAGCCACTTCCCTAATTTATTTAAACTAATTTTAGTCTTTGAAACTTAAAAAGTTATCTAGCTAGATCTGAATAGTAAATAATTAAGCTAAAAGTTATTCAGGCAGCTCTGCATGGTCTACTGAACTGACCACAATTTGTCAAATCCAAGTCTACAACACAAAGCTTGTTTACACTATAGCAGGGATGGGCAATTAGCGGCCCATGGGCCACATTTGGCCCGCCACAGCATTTTCAGTGGCCTGCGGAAGCATTCAGGAAATATCTTCAGATGTGAAATTTGTGTGAGTTAACATTTGTTACAATATTGCTTGCGCTGGATAATATTTATTTGCTCAAAACCAATTGTATTAGAACCTTCTCTGTGTACCATTCATGTTTTTGTTTCGTTTATTTTACGATCAAATTAGAACTTACTACCCTTGGCTAAACGTGGCCTTCTCAAAGTGGCCCCTGAGCCAATTTAATTGCCCACCCCTATACTACAGTATACTGATTCTTGACTGCATGTGACATGTGTATACAACAATTCGAGTTTAGACTACTCTCATGGTATCAGTGTAGCAGGAGTATGGGTTCAGTTTATTTGGGAAGCTTATTAAGAAAAACAAAACAAACAAGCAGAACAATATTTACAGTATAAAACTAAGCATACAGACACAAACAAACAGGCTTCCAAGTAAAACAAGACCAAATCAGTATCAAGTGATTTTGATAAAGTTAGATTCACATCTTACTAGCACACCACAACAAGACCCTCACCCTGTGCTGTATCTGTAAGCATAGGATTTAAAGCCATACAACGCATGATATATTGAACAAAAGTCACAAAGAGAAAGATAATGTATATTGTTTATTATGAAAAATAATAAAGACACAAAAAATTTAGGTATGACTCACTTCTGAATGAGATATAGCTAGAGACAGGTATTCAGTGAGAAACTCACAGCCTCATTTGCAAACATGCAGGCGAATACATATCAAGGAGACCATTCAGNAGAAACACTGAAGCTCAGCTAAGTGAGAAAGGTCTGCTGAGATGTTAAGCTATTATAGCCTGCACTTCTTAGTATCTTGGAACAAAAGTTTTAGGGGAAAGGGTAATATTGCTAAAAATTTAAAGTTGGATATTTGTGCTGGAAAGGTTTGGAACAGCAGTGATAAAACATTTTGATATAAAGATCATCCATCTTGATTCTCAGTCTTATACCAACTTCTCCGTTTCACAGATCTACCACCGTTGTATCAAATGCACAGAAAATGAAGAACAAGGCACACAAGAAAAAAGACTGCAAATCCACAAGGCGCACTAACAAGGACTGAGGAGGTGTGCGTGTACGACCTGTGGGAGGTTCTAACACCTGGAGATCTTTGTCCCTTCATGCCTTTGGAACTTGCTATTTTCCTCAATTACCAGGAGCCAAGAAAATCTCCTGGGTTGGATTCTATTTTCAGAGCTTATATTCTATGCTGGATCAGCTCTCAAATCCTGGTTATGTGGTTTCTTCACTCCTTGCATGCGCTAACTCAAACATCCCAGGATCTAGAAAAGAGCACAGTAGTTGTGATCCCTAGGCTGAATAAAACATTTGGGGAACCAAACAGTTACTACCCTATAAGTAATTTGTCCACCTCCCGCGTGACGCAAACATAATGCCTGCATCTGCGACAAGTGTGCATTAGACTGCACTATGCTTGCTAGTAACATACTGTACTAAATCTTTGCCAAAACTAGTGGTTCTTAACAGTTTCTCTCTTCTTTACCCTTTAAGTAATTGTCCCTTGTTTTAAGCCCCCTTGACATTGATAACCAAGTTGTATAAGCAAATGTATTTATGGGTTAATTTATTACGGGAAAGTTTTATTTTTGTCAGTATTGGTGAAACAGTTGTGCTCATGGATTCACTGTTATTTAGGTTAGTTTAGGTTGCTGGGGGAACTTCTTTTCTTTGTTTCCTCCATCTTTCTTCAAACAAGATTCACCTTGAATGTTGCCTTTAGGTAGTGTGATTTATTGTTAATAAACTACCTTCCTTCTATTGGTTTTACAAAGTCTTTCCTGACAAATCCAAAATCATCTTCAATAGTTATGCCATGATTAACATCCAGGAGTTCCACTTCGCCTGTTTATTAAACTGTGCTGGTGTGGCAAAATGTTAATTCTAAGCGACTGTGCCAAATGCTGAAGTTAGTGCAGTTGTCACATGCTTTCATTTGACATATCTGATGTAATTATTAAGATTATGTCATCAATGAATCAATGGAAAAGTTCTGCCTAGTACACCAGCAATCTGCTATAGGATATAATGCACAGCAATGTTTGCCAGTGAAACAGAGTGATTATCACTGGTTATAATTCCCTTTTTTGTGTATTTAAGTTGATCACCATTTGTGTGACACCGTTAAGGCAAATTTTGTTCAGTTCTTAGATGATTTTGTAGGTCTTTGTGTTGCAAATGGAATGCCTCTCCAAGGCACATTCTACAACAGTGGTTCTTAACTGGAGAGGCGTACCCTCCAGGGGGGAATCAATGAATTTCTTGGAGGGCACAAGCCCTTACACGTCCTACAACATAGTATGTTTGATCATTGAATTTACCAGTAAATACCTTTGTTTTTATAGCTTATTTAAAGTCAGGGAGCTTGAAACAAAGGACAATTACTTAACACTTTGAGAGATGGCANACGATATATTCGTACTTCGATTTCGGCCTGAAAAACAGCAGTTTTNGGTTGCCTTACCAANGCCCTAGTTCCCNNGCCGATTGTGCTAGAGAGCTGTTCAAGGACTCAAACGGATCAGCCAGTCTAGTAGATGGCACTTGAAAAAAATTTTTGGGTTGGGGGATGTGGATTTTTTATGAGTGACGTCATAAGTGAACTAGTTTTGGGGTCATTTTGGCTCATGTTGCCTGGCCTAGGGCCTAACCGCTAGGTCAAAGTGTTTCACTGAAGTTTTTATTGGAAACTAGGCTCGAGTCCAAGTCTTTTGAGCCTATGATCGACTTTCTAGCTTTTCTAGTTCAAAAGTTATGATCTAAAATAAGCAAATGAATTAATTATCTAATTAGCTAATTAGTCAAATATTTTTACTAATTTACACCATAATTTTTGAACCAGAAACCCAGCAAGTCAGCCAAAGTATCAAAAGACTCGGATTGTAGCCTAGTTTCCAATAAAAACTTCAGCAAAATATTACCACATAACAGTTGGCGCCCAGGGCCAGGCAAAGTGGGCCAAGGTGGCCTAAAAGTCCTCCATTTATGACGTCAGTCACAAAAAAACCCACACACCGCAAGCAAAAATTTTTTCGAGTGCAGATTAGAAGACTTGCTGCATCTTTTGACACTTTGACCAGGTGTGTAACCCATACAGGAGCGGACATATTCCCACGCAAAGCCACGTGCGTTTAGGCATTTTTTTTCTGAAAATCCCCGAAAGCAGCCAGACGCCAAAGTGTTACGGGAGTTGTGGTACACAAAAAGGTTAAGAACCACAGAGCTTGACCAGTATAGTAATGTTGCATGTGTTATCTTTCAGAGTATTTGTATAGCTGATAAAATTTCAGCTGCTGTTAGTAATGGCAACGTACCAAGAATACATCTTGAGTAATGAAGAGAGAGATGGCGTTCGCTTAAGCTGGAATGTCTGGCCCTGCTCCCGTTTAGAAGCCACTCGAATTGTTGTGCCTGTCTCATGTTTGTTTACTCCTTTGAAAGAGAGGCCAGATATGCCTCCAATACAATATGAACCAATTTTGTGCACAAGAAACTCTTGCAGAGCTGTTCTTAATCCTCTATGGTAAGTTTTTTACCAATGCTTCTGTTACGTAACTTATACCTATACTGATTTATTCATATAGATTGATTGGTTGTTCTTGGATTTGTCATTTCTCCCTATAATTTCAAACTCAATATAAAGTTACATTGTTTGAAAGTTTCTTTATGTAACACGTGTGTAATGTGTAAGATTGAAAAATTTTGGTTGCAGTTGGGCAGGATTATTGGGTAACAGAGGATTATTTTCGGCAATTTAAGTTGTGATAGTTTTTATGAGATTTTTTTTTCATTCAAAGTAAAGGGGCAGTCATGTGCTTCAGTGTTTGTGCTGTACCTCAGTCGGAGGTAAAATAAGGAAGTGTTGCTTTTTTCATTTCTATAGCACATGTGATTAAAAAAATTATTAATTTCTGGTGCTAAATACATCTTTGTAGTTTGCCAAAGTAATGACTACAGGACAGTGATGCATGCTTTGTGCTATTTTGGCAATGTAAATATTATTGACTAGAATATGTATCGCCTGACATTTTGTACTGCAATACATCTTGACTTCATCATTACTGTTCTTATGTTTGAGCAATTTTTTTTCAGCCAAGTTGATTACAGGAGTAAAATATGGACTTGCAACTTCTGTTATCAGCGAAATCCGGTGAGTTTGTGTTGAATTCTTTTCTTACTGCAATTTTTTGCTGTGTGTTTCAGAGAAGCTGGGGTACAGAGTGATATAGATTAAGCTGTGGCTATAGGTCTCCACTGGTGGGGACGTGGTTTGACTAAAAGACTGAGTTCGTCACTTTAGCGACATCATCAGGGTAGTCTAGCGGACATGTCTACGTCTGCTGTGCGAATAGTTTTCAGTTAACCTCTCACCATGACTCCTTTCAATTTGGTAGTAGTCATTATTCATGGGACTGGTTTTTCTTTTTTCAAAACTTTTCAAACTTTTCTCTTCAGATTTACAGTTTAGCTTTACTATGTTTCTACCAAGTATAGTGCAGTCTACTGCGCACTGGTCATGTGTTACTGTCATGTTACAGGTGGCGGATTAATAATCAATAACTTTTAAAATACAAAGGTCCACTGGCAGATCTGTAGCCACTGCCATAAATTAAAGGTAAATTAACTTGTGAAATCATTTTTTTCACAAAACAGTTCTGAAACCTGCCTGTGTGTCACAGAACTGTTTGTCATGGATTAGTTGTATTGACAACTTGAGTTATGATTATATTGTATGCTATTCCTGTGATAACTAGTGACAATTGCACAAATGCACAATTGCATTTGTGTAGTTGCATAATCCACTGTCTTTTGTATGCGATTAAAATACAGTGAACTGTGGCATAGTGCAATTACTACATATGTTTCTTGCTAAATGAATTTTGTAGCTTTAAGCTCTTTTGTTGTATAACCAACCTTGTTTGATTTTCCATGTTTCCTCTTCCACTGAGAATCAAGTGTTTGGAGCTCAATGTGTTTATATTAAGAGAGTGTTTGTATTATATACCTATTTTTTCTTGTGACACTTTGGCTTCAAACTTCATTATTAATACTCAAACTGTGGCAACAAATCTTTCTGTTGTATAAAAGTGTTTAAAATTTATCAACAGAGCTTCCAATACATACATGTTAGCACTAGAACTGCTAAGGCGGTCAGTTTGACTGTTGGCCATTTTTAAGGTTAAATAAATTTGGTTTTAATAACGCTAGCTGGATGAAACTTCATGACTTTTCCCAAATGTTTGAAGCACTATAGACTGCCAAGTTTGGTAAACAAAATCTAACCAGTAAATGTTTTGCAAGTATTGTTACTCCAAACAACCATTAACAATCAATTTGACCACTGCTTACTTTGCAAATTTGTAGTGTTACTGTGTACAATAACGGCTCGACTTGATTGCTTTTTTGACTAATTGCTTCAGTGGCACCTCACAGTGATAACATTGGCAAAGCTTAGTCAACACTGTGACAAGCAGCTTGGGTTTTCAAGATTCTTGCTGATCATTTTGCACCTATCCTGCAATTTGGTAACGTTTCACAAATGTGGCAAGATCTAAACGAAAAACATTGTTACCTTCATTTGGGAAGTCATTGATTGATAAGATGCTTACCCATATTCGAAGATGTGCAGAAGCAGAAACTTACCTGAATTCTTGGAAATAAGTTTTGGAAAATTTCACCTGTTGAATTGCAGACATTTATATATTGAATTGTTATACATTTGTTGAGTATGTGTAGGTAGAGATTTTTATGCTGAGAGATTTTGGAATGAACAATAGAGCATTTTGTTTTTTTTTCTGCAGACGATATCTAGAATTCACTTTTGCAAAAAAATCTGATAGTTTTACTCTTTGAAATTATGATCAACCAGATCAACCCACCTTGTAATCAACTAGTTTGCATTGGTGCCAGGTATCTGGAACAGTTTTGTTTCCAATAGCATAGCTTGCCACAAACCAGGCACCAAGATTACCGTAGATGAGCAGTTATTTCCAATCAAAGCTTGTAGATTCACCCAGCATATGACAAACAACCAGACAAATTCGGAATCAAATTTTGTTTAGTGATGGATGTTAAAAAAAGTAAATCACACTAAATGCCCTTTTTTATCTTGGGAAAGATTAACGGTGTCCATCTTTGCAGAGGCTAGTGGATAGGTGTTTTGCAACTAATGGAACCAGGTTTAAGAAAGGGAATAAATGTGACAACAGACAACCTCTTCACTTTCTTGGAATTGGCAAGAGGGCTGAAAAAGAAGAAAAGCCACATTGTTGGCACAATGAATAAAGCAAGGAAAGAGCTTCTGCCATCTGCAAATGCAGGAGCTTTATTTGACCAAGCTATTCAAAACCAGTAATTGTACGTACAACCTAGAAATTATCACTGCGGACCAAAAAACGAATGTATGTATGTAAGTATTCTCTGTTCCATGCACTTGTCATCCTCCAGCATTGCCACAAGTAAGAAACGCAAACCGGAGCTGTACTTTTTAATAAGCGTTACGGATCAGATATCTTGGCTATATTCCATGAAACTGCGTACTCATTGCTGACCTGTTGCTGAGTTTTTGCAATATTTTAGATCTGTCTTCTATCCATGTGCCACTTTGGTATACAATGCATATAAATGAAAAAGTAACAAGAATAAACTTCATCTTCAAGTTGGCTACGGAGCTTCGACAACAACACATGGAGAGTGAGACACCCAGTGATTCCAGTCCACATACACCACTTGTTGTAGCTAGAAGTCAGAAAACAGCACCAAAACAGAAACAATGTCAGGTTGCAGCTGCCTGCTTAGAAAACAAAACAGCCAAATCGTGCTATGAATGTTGCAATATGTTTTGCCAGAAGTGCATAGCTTAGCTGTAACAGAGTCTTTATGTGCAAACTGCTCAAAAGTACAGTAGGAGGCCAGGAAGAGAAGGATCTGTTGTCAACTATTGATGGTATTTTCACACTATCTGTGGCGTTTCTTGCTTGCTCTAATGTTTCACTTAATGACTATGGTTCCTTGGATTAATGATTTACTGTTGAATACAAGGGTGTTCATAAAGAATTATTAAACTGTGCATCATAAATCTTGTTCACAGTTGCGGTCAAGCAAGCAAAATGGCCAATGCTGGTGGTTATGCAAATTATGAAATCTCAGCGGTTCTAGTGTTAAAACCAGGATTGTTGTAAAAAAATACCACCCAAATAAACCCACCTGTTTTTTTTAAAAAGGCCCACTTTAACACGTATAGAGCAGACCTACGGTATATTCGTACTTCGATTTCGGCCTAAAAAACAGCAATTTTCGGTTGCCTTACCAACGCCCTAGTTCCTCCGCCGATTGCGCTAGAGAGCTGTTCAACGGCTCAAACGGATCGGCCAGTCTAGTAGATTG
>JGI24159J19872_10010865_pt1 | contig 11948 bp, 8 predicted proteins | sample Ectturendosymbi4_FD_19872 | JGI IMG/M metagenome (IMG submission 19872) | reverse complement strand
TTTTTTTAGTTACATGTTCTCTGTTTGCCTTGATGTTTTTGTTTCTATGGTAATAGCGTTCGTAACAAAAGAAATGAAAACTGTGTTTTTGGGAAGACATTTGCCATATTCCAATCCTGACGTAGTTGAGCCAGATGTCTGCTTTAATGGGAATTCAGAAGGTAAAATCAGGTCCGTTTGAATTAGACACCGTTTAATAATGATGTCGGCAGGATTCGCTTTAAAAAACGCATGATAAATAAACTGTCAAAATTTTTCTGTCTATTGACTTATAGGATTGAAAATAGATTTAACGATGCTCAAAACATGTTTGAACACAGCACTTTTTCTGTGTTTTTATTCCTAATCGTCCGATGGTGGCACAAATTTAACCAATAGGTGTGGTAATTATAAGCAACGATGACGCTTCCCTTGATTCCCCGCGTTCGTACCTGCGTGGTTCGCATTCTTGTTGTTTTGACGACTGCCGTGTCTTGATGCGTGTCATTCCGCATTTCAAGACCAGCTCGTGGTCTAGTGGTAAGTGCGTCCGCTTCGGTGCTGGTAGGTCGAGAGTTCGTCTCTCGGCCGGGGCTTACCAAGACCTTGTAAATTGGTACTGCAGCCTTCTTACCAGGCGCACGATGTGCGGAAGAACTGCAGGGAACACACCCAGAACACAGAAGCAAACCAGAAACTGCAAAAACTCAGTCGTGGCGCTGCAAGACCATTGTAGTCAAACAGCGCCAATAACAAACCACCATTAAAAAAAAATCCACATTTCAAACTCATACTGGTCGTTTGCGTGCAGCGAGTTTGCGCAGCGTTTCATTTGTTAGCCTGACTCAGGCATTAGTTGATTAAAGCCTAGTTTATCAGGATGTCTGATTTAGTGCGTCGCAATTTAATCAACTTGTTCTGACGGGACAATGGCTAGCACCAGTCGGTTACTCCAGCCTGCGATTCTAGAAGCTGATCCTAGCGAAGAGCGCTCAGCTAAGATCTACAAGCACTGGATTAGGACTTCCGAATCGTTTTTCTCAGCCGCTCAATCTGCGCTTCTGCAGTAAACTAGCTTTATGGTATAATCACATTTCTCCTGACGTGTATTATGTCCAGGATTGCAACTCCTACGATGTTGCTAGAAAGGAACTAGACTAAGTTTACCTGAGGAAAGATCTAAATGACGTCTATGCTCGTCACCTCCTGCTTACGCGAAAGTAAAAGCCTGATGAAGACGTCGCTCAATTTAGCCATGCAATCAAAGAACTTTCTAAAGATTGCGTCTGTAACGCTCTTACGGCTGAGGAATTGCGTGCTGAATTGGCTCGTGATGCTTTTATAACTGGTCTAGATTCTTCTACTGTCCGTCAAAGGTTACTGGAAGAGGATACATTATCGTTTCAGTCTGCTGTAACTAAGGCGCTTGTCCTAGAGCGAGCTCATAAAAGAGCTTCTTTTCACCTTTCCGATGTTCAATCGTCCATTGCTGCTGGCCACTCAAGCAAATCTTGTTATTTCTGCGTTGGCAAAATCCATTCCCGCTCGCAATGTCCCGCTAAAGACGCCTGCTGCTTCAGTTGTGGCAAACGAGAACATTTTCAGAAGGTTTGTTCAGTCAAACCCAAAGCTCGAGCACAGAAGAAATCTTTTTCGTCTCGAACCGATCGAGCTAATATCGTGAGTACTAGTTTACCAGAGACTTCTACAGACACTAGTTCCGACATTCCAAACACTGTAGCCGCTCTAAATACGCCGTGTCTTCCGTCATTAACCACGCTTACTGTAGCTGCGGTTAAAAATCTTGAACTTGCTTTAATACCTGCTACAATCGAAGGTCTAAAAGTTACACTGCACTTCAGGATTCTGGCGCATGCGACGTGTATCTCAGCGCGGAAATTGCCCAATGTCTCTGTTTAGAACAGTGTTTTCCAGCCTTTTTTTGGCTAGCGCACCCTTTCTGACAAACAAATTTCTATCGCCCCCATACCATGCCTAGCACACATATCAACACAATTTTTTCGTATTGTGTATTTGATATGGTTGAAAATGACTGAAACAAGAATGAGCGCAAAGATGCATTTCACTATAAAACTTAATTTAGTAAATTGACTCATTTAGCAGTCGGAAATTGCTAGAGTTCATGATTTGGAAACTGTTAGAATTCATGACGGGCTCGATTTCGTTTGAATAGCATTACACTTGGACAAGGTGAAGATTACTGATTTGACTTTACTGAGGTTAGTATCATTCCCCTGCAATTGCAAATTAACTTCATTGAACTTCGTGAAGATATCTGTGGACATGGGCGTCGGAAGGATTGTTACCAGGGAGGGACCACTAGGGGATTTGTCCGAATTTTTTTCCAGGGGGGCCAAAAGTGGTGAAATCTATTTTTTCCCACTCAAAACTAAGAAAGCAACCTTTTTTGCTAAAAATTTCAAAATCCAGGGGTTCAAGTCCCCCTTCCGACGCCCATGTCTATGGAATGTGACAGACAAGATGCTGTATCTGTGACACCCTTTGACAGCCACCTTCTGTGTGCAGCAACAGGCGTACAAACTCTCTTCATCATTATCCGAGTGCACCACATTGCCTAAACTTAGCAGAACACTTCTTAACTCTTTGCTGTTCTTTGATCAATCCTTTAATACTCTGCCACGTTTTTAGTAAATCTTGAGTTCGGAGCAGTGCAGGATTGAATTTAATCTGCAGATTTTAGAAGTATTTGAACTTAACTGTGACACTTGCAGTCATGCACTGGCTCTACCATCTCTCTCTCCCTGGATTTCCTTGGCGCTGCTCAAGCTAAGTGCGTTCTGAAACACACTTCTGTTTTCAGGAATCTTTTCGATTCCCTTTAGGTAACTTATTCTTGTTGGCACCTAACACTATCTGTAAAACATTTAAATTGCCTTTCTACTTTCGAATTGAACTCCTACAAGGTTATTATTATATTTGTGATCATTAAACCACTCCATCCAAAAATAGCACACGCTTTTGGTTTCAGGCTGATTCTAAGTGCAAGCGTGCATTCTCACACCTGACCGGTGATAGTCACTGTAACGAAACGGGCATTATTAAGTAGCAATTTACCGTGCCAAGAAGCACAGCTGACGAAAATTTCAATCATAATCATATCATTATAGAGGAGGACAGTTTTACTGTGCAGCTTACCTCAGTGATGGAAACTGCAATTCATCAATTTATCTCCTAGCATTTCACCTCTGTTTTGTTTCCAAAACGCTAGGTTTTTATTTATAAATTACATGCATACATGTCTGTTGATCATACTGTTTTTTGACATTTGGTCACTCAAAGTTAGTAAGACAACAGAAATGCAATTATTAACTGGGTCTCCTATCGCCCCCCAACCGCCGATTTCTGCTTCACCGCCCACTTTGGGAACAGCTGGTTTAGAACCTTCCGGTCCGCTTGTGAAAGTGACGTTAGCTTCTGATTCCACTTCCACTGTATCTGATGGGTTTGTAACGTCTATAATTAAATTGACTGCACGAATATACTCTCTCGATTTCATGGTAGTTAAAGGACTTTGTACCGATGTTATCCTCGGTCAACGGTTTATGAAGCGACACAGAAACGTGGTATTCGCAACAGGCGGTTTGGAGAATGATTTGTGCTGGGAGATAGCTCTGTTTGTAGAGTCGCTGCTTCCAAAACACCAACTCCTCGTCTGTTCCGAAATCTACAGTCGGGTGTAAAACTAGTAGCGACCAAATCTTGTCGATTCAATGCCGATGCGGCAATTTGCTCAAGAACGGTATCATTGTACCATCTTCCTCGCCTTGGCGAGCTCAGGTACTCGTTGTTAATGATGGCCGCCACAAAAAGCGTCTAGTAATTGATTATTCGAAAACCGTTAATAGATTCACGCTATTCGATGCTTATCCTTTTCCTCGAATTGATGATCTAATCAATAAGATTGCGAAAGGTCGCATATTCAGCGCTTTGGATTTAAAGTCAGCTTATCATTAAATCCATTTGCACGAAAAGGATCGAGAATTTACTGCTTTTGAAGCGTGTGGAAAATTATTCCAATATCAACGCTTACCTTTCGGCGTTACAAATGGTGTTTCTGTTTTCCAACGAATGATTGATTCTATTATTGATAAAGTACGAACTTTCCGGTACTTACGCTTACCTTGACAACGTCACTGTTGTGGGCACTGAACAAGCAGACCATGACAGGCGTCTTGAGGCAGTCCTTCGTGCTGCCGAAGCTGAAAACCTCCAACTTAATGATGCCAAATTTGAAACGGACAAATCTGAAATTGACTTGCTCGGGTACAGGATGTCGCACAACTTAATTCGACCCGATCCTAAACGCCTCGAACCGCTCATGAATCTGCCGGTTGCAACGCGCTGTAGGCCTGTTTGCTTACTACGCTAAATGGATAGTGAACTTTTCGTCCAAAGCTCGACCGCTGCATCAAGCATTGAAATCCAATGTTTTGCCTCTTTCTGCCGCAGCGATTAAAGCTTTCGAGTTCGACAACTGCATTCCAGCCTTGTTAACGCCAGTCTTACTTGTATTCGGGATGACATGCCCTTCCGTGTTGATTGCGACGCCTCTGAGCATACCATTGCAGACATTCTCAGCCAAGCTGACCGGCCTGTCGCATTTTTTTCTATAACTTCATCGAAGTCCGAAGGTTCCTACCCGATTGTCGAAAAGGATGCGTTAGCCATTATTGAGTCTGTTCGGTATTGGTCGCATTTTTTGCATCGCAGCCGTTTTCTTCTCGTGACTGATCAGAAGGCGTTAAGCTTCATGTTTTGCCAATCGGGTCGGGGCAAGATAAAGAACACCAAACTTCAGGTGTGGCGTGCCGAATTGGGCAATTTGAGTACGATATCGTTCATCGTCCTGGTCGTGATAACGTTGTGCCTGATGCACTGTCTCGCACCTCTTCGACTTCATNAGTTACTCTCAATACGGCTCNAAGCGCATTGCCCGATCTTACTGGCATGCACAAACAACTTGGCNATCCGGGTGTCNCTCGACTGCTCCATTTCATGCGCACNATAAATTGTCTGAACAGGCGTGGGAGACCGTCCTTCCGGAAGCTCTGCATTCCCTAAGGTCGTTGTTATGCACAGCTACGAATGCTACGCCCCACGAACGTTTTCTACTCTTCGATCGACGCTCAATGCTTCGGCAATCTTTGCCGAGTTGGCTGATCCAGCCAGGACCTGTGATGTTGCGCAAATTTGTTCGAAACAAAAGTGAACCTCCCTGTGAGGAGGTTGAATTGTTGGAAGCCAATCCTACGTTTGCTTACGTTCGCTTCCCTGATGGAAAAGAGTCGAGCGTTTCAAGTCGAGCGTTTCGATCAAAGACCTATCTCCATGTCCGTCTTTTGATATGTCCTCTCGTCCATCTGTCGAAACGTTTGCAGATAATATTCCGGAAAGTTCTGTCCCAGAACTTGGTAGAGAGCAGGATGTGACTGCTACGCCTGTGGTAAAGGAGCCTGACGGTGGATCGTCCGGCGTAGATCACGAGTCAGCGGGAGTCAATACTATGCCTCCGAAGAGGTCTACACGCTTCAGGAAAGATCTTGAAAGATACAGAGAGTGGGTTTCGTAGTACCTGCAATAGCGTGCATGTCGTAATGACAATTTGTGTATATTTCCGCTGTACGCTGGCGGTGTGATTTGCGTAAGTTTAACGAGTGTTTTATTTTGGATACGCCCTTTGTTTTGTTATATTTGTTTTTAGCGGGGTAGATCGTGGTAATTATAAGCAGCGTTGCTGCTTCTCTTGATTGCCCGCGTTCGTAATTACGTGGTTCGCATTCTTGTTGTTTTGACGACTGCCATGCCTTGATGCGTGTCATTCCGCATTTCAAACTCATACTGGTCTTTTGTGTGCAGCGAGTTTGCGCAGCGTTTCGTTTGTTAGCCTGACTCAGGCATTAGTTGATTAAAGCATAGTTGATCAGGAAGTCTGATTTTAATGCGTCCCAACTGGCTTTCGGAAAGCAGTTCACCTATGAACCAGCTTTTTATGCAAGCATTCGAAGTTTGGTTTGTCAAAACAATCTTTTCATAACATTCATTGCAACATGCACACAAACCACAATACAAAAAACTGAAGGAATAACACAACCCACTTCTGATATGTATGGAGTTGAACAAATATATATTTCGCTAAACACGCGTAATTGTTTTATTTGGTATAAAAAATCTCGAGGCAAATCCAAGCATTGCAAACGTTATTATTGGAAAAAGAAATTTTTGACCGGTGAATTTTGGAAACATGTGCCATGCCATATGACTGGTTAAGGCTTGAAATCAAGGTCGTCAGTTAAAGTTTTTCCAGGTGGATAGGATAAAAACAACAAAACAACAACAGCTTTTTAAACTGCTTTTCCGTATGTAGTAAAAATGCAACACTTTAAATAACAAAACAAAAGCACTGCTTGATATTTTGATCCCAAGGAAAATTTTGGACATTTGGAAAACCAGTGAGAAATTTAAGATTTTATTCTTTTTTTCCGAATACCACATGTGCTTTGATCATGATTAAAATTCTACGATAATTGTATTTTTTCGAAGTGACAAAGCTAAATTTTGAACAACACGTATAAGCTTGCTTCAATGTTGACAGCAGCAAAGGTTGTCGTATGTTCACAGCAAACTTTTCAAAGCAAATATCTCACAGTATACGTACAGTATAACGTTAAATAGAATTTTAAATAGCATTTGTTATTTTCAACAACTGGCTGCTGAAATGCCGCATGAGATATGGGTGCCTTTGGTTTTGTGATATTTTGGTTTTGAAAGCGCTGCAGAGGTGTCTCCGTTTTCTTTACAAACCCATTGCAATCATCCTAAGCCCCGCTAAGCAGCACTTTCCCCCAGCAGAGTAGATGCAGGGACGCGTTCACAACTTACGCAAAAAAGCGCGTCTAAACCTTGTGACAGTGCACTTTGTGCGTGTAGGTTCTGTTCATCCTTCTTATTTAACAACATGTTAAAATGCTAACCAGATGCTTAAGCAATTTATTTATTTACATATTTATTCATATTAAACGTTATGAGATGTGAACGGTGAACTCGAACTCTACGGATACGTGACATGCATGATCCACAATACACATGGAAACTGCACTGCATTAAAGTTTCACAGATATGCATTTGTGTAGGTGCAGTACACAAGGGGAAAATGCAAAAGTGTGCATGAAATGAAGTTTCACTATACTCGCAACTATGATATGTTCACAGGCCAAGCCCACGTGCATCCAGCACAGCCATAAGTTTGATGGAGTTGCCAGTGATGGCGTGACTCGAGTCACGTTAAGAAACGATTTTGTGATGACTCGATTTTTTTACTAAATGGCTCGACTCGACTCACAATGAATGACTCGAGTCAGAGTCATTTTTACAAAATTTCCATACGTCTTATTGACAAACACAGTTTGCACACAAAGAAAAAAGCTTCTTTGCTTCAGTGACGCGTGATTAATATTGACACAAATTTTCTTTTGTGACTGCATCAAAATTTGCAGCTATCTGAATGTTTTCCCGCTTTTCAATATTGCCTGTTCATACTATTTAGCAACTACTCTGTAATGTGTTCTGACTAACCACTTTTGTGTTCTTGTGATATTTGATTAATCCCTGCATTGACGAGTCTAAATCAAACACTCAAATAAACAAAATTATCGGAAAATGTTTTCATTTTTAGCTCTTAGCTATTGTCCATAACTTTTTAGTTAGTATATTTCTCATTTTTTATTTATATGCGTCAAATGAAAACTATTTGGAACAATTTGGTGTGAACATTTTGGTATTTAGAAAGGATACAACACAGGGAAATGTTTCATTTCATTTGACTCGACACTGACTCAAGCTTGCAAACTAACGACATGAAATGACCACAGTTTTTGTGACTCGACCAAGTCATGACTCCACTCTGACTCCAAGTTTTAAATGACTCTGACGCGACTCAGACTTGAAGGGTTTGTAGCTCGACTCGATTCATGACTCGACAAATATGACTCGGCCACATCATTGGAAAATGCAACAAATTTTCGGGGCGCACAGGATGCCCTCGTTGGCTTTTTGTGGCCTGCCGCCGCGTATTTGAGACCCTGCTCTAGATAGAACAATGTTTCTTGAACATTTTTGGGTCACGGCTCCTAGTTCATTCTAATAAAAGTTACAGACCCTTCAAGAAAAGTTGGAATAAAGATTCGAAGTTAAGTTTTAATCATCGTAGTAGTAATCGATATGTGTGAAAGCTTATGAACCTTTTTTAAAGTCAGAGTAAAGCGTATGAAGGCTATAAATTACGTTCATGGACCGATTAAATCACATTGACGGGCCCCTTATTTATGTGTTCACGGAGTTGGATTCCAGGTTAAGAACACGTGCTCTAGTAACTCTTGCACTACTTGGGGCCTTGTACACTTGACTTAAATACTGCATGCAAGATGCAATTCGGACCAAAAGTAAACAAAAGAAATGGCATACCAAAGGTGACATAAAGTCATAAAAATGTTGTATTTCTTACGAAAGCCGTATTTCATTTCAGGGGAAACTTCCTGATTAAGTTTGGAGGAAAGGGCATCTTCTATGGCGATAGGCTTTAACTGTTTGATACGCAAGAAATCAAATTTCATGATAGACAAACGCATCCACAATAAGACCTGTCAAAACTGGTCACAACAGTCATTGGTGTAGGAGGGGGGGGGTTCAGGGGTGCAAGCGCATCCCCCAAACTTTTGAATTGGTGAAAATCCGGGAAAAATCACTTAAAATCCGGGCAAAATCCGTGGAAATTTGGGCAAGATGTGTGAAAACCTTCGCAAAATCGCTGTACGTGCTTTGATTTTTCCAAAAATGGCCTTGAAAAAATGCGACCGAAATGAAATCAAATGCAGTCGTTTCTTTGGAGTTTTTTTCCGGCAAGTTTGGGGAAATTTGGGCAAAAATCCTTCGCACCCCCAAAAAATTGCCTGCTCCTACATTTATGACAACAGTCCTGTTGCTGCTGCGAAGAGAAACGTCGTTTGCGCGAACGTAGGCTAATTGTGTGTACAGGATAATCGTAAAATCTATTTATACTGTTCGGATCTCTGTGACGTTTTGTTTTAAATGAAAAAATTCCGTTTTGGCTTAAGAGCCANCCACGGGGTTCATGTAGAGCTGTTAGAAATTTTATATGAGAGTTTAGATAGAGATTTTATGGAAATCCAACTATGATTATATTGAGAAAATTCNATACCAGCCTTGAGGCCCAAGTGTTCTAAAAGACTATTGACCCGCCTTGCAAAATTTGCTTCGGAGGCCCTGTGCTAGTGGCTAACAGCAATAAAAAGGAAAAAAAGTACGTGAGGCATTTTTGTGAAGACGCGCTTTCTGGGATCTTACATGCCTGTTGAAGCACTTCCCTCCACTTTGAACAGATTTGTCCAGATGAGCAGAAGGAAGCTGAGAAGACTTGCTGTAACAGTGTCATTGCTTAAGTATCCACTACATAGGCTAATAATATTTGCGCATGCCGTTGATTTCAAAGTATCTACAGACTACAGAATACAATTCTCTTTAAGGCGTTTTCTTTTATCTGCTGAAGTTACATTGTCATCAGGCTTAAGGCGCGAGAAGAAGCTGCCTGCCCCCAAATCAACAGCGAGATTAAGTGAAAGCAAAGGTTTAATCTGGGTTGACTTTCTAAATAATTTTGGATATCAAAGAAGACAAAGCTAATGTGGCCACAAAAGCTGATGATGCAGTGTTGGGCAACTGGTATCGCTTTTTTTGTGTGTAATCGGTAGAATAAGTGGCATTATCATGTGTGGTGAACATTATTTCGCTTGGCAACATCACCATACCAACTCGTGCCAAACAAGGAAAAGGCAAAGAACTGATTTGTACACGGAAGGAGCTGAATTACCACGCAGCGTTGTTTTCCATCTCTGGCATTACGCCGACAATGTAAATAAACGAAGTCGTGATATGCGTTCCAGCAATAGCTCGGTTCAGTTGCCATGGCACGTGGGTTCGCACAAAAGACGTGAAGCTGGTTTCTGAAGCTTAGCAGTCGCGATACCCGAAACTTGCGCAGGCCTTAAGAGGTTGATATCTGTTAAACGGATGAGGCATTCTTCCCAGATTGGTGCCACGTACGCTGGTAAAGCTAGCTTGCTGCTTGCTATAGAAAACCGCGCTTCTCAAAAAGTGAGCATGACGATTGCAATGCTCGGTAGGATTTGGTAGCCTCTCAGCAAGACCTAGACTTTCGCAGTAGGGTGAATACCAACGAAAATTATAAAGTGGTAGGATGAATACTAACGAATGAATTGTATGTAGGTCACATCGAACTTATCCGACTTTGTGAGGGGAGTAGCATGTTACAAAATTTATTTTTACTAAGACGCTTTATTTTTGACAGAGACAGTTTCAGATTTTGTTTATGCAATTAACCTGGTAAGATCTGTTATTAAAATGACACACGTTTCTCCGCAATTACCCCCTAGAGATGCTCCTAATGAGAAAATGGTGATAGACCTCTACGAGCAAATTGACGTTCTACCTCCAGTTCGTCCTGTGTCAGGATCAGTGAGAACAGTGATTCCCATTGAAATGGCTCAAAAGTTGGATTCCATTTTGATGACTGTCCAAAACATCGACAAAGGCGTGAAAATTTTGAGTCAGCCTCCTCGACCACCCAAGTCATTTCAAGCTCCGAAGCCAGAAGTTAGAAATTGTGAGTTCCTCGAAATTTCGCAGTTGCTTTTTCGTTTTCATCAAAATAATATTCGTGTTTTAATCTTGATTGTCTGCATTGCCAGACCGGCGTTAATAGCGTTTGCGGCATCCGCTGACGCTAGTCTTTCGACGCAACTCTTACCCACTCAAGATTACGCACGAATACTATTTGCTTAATATTCATAATAAAAAATCTTTCAGGTTAACCAGCCCTTTCAAAGAAAGTATTGCTTCAGTACATATGGGTGGCGGAACCTTTTTCAAAGTGGGGGGGCACAAATGCACGTCAAAAGATATTGAACATCTTTTTTATTTAGGTTGGCAACTGTGCCGTCACAAAAATTTAAATATGACATCATTATCTACATTCCATATGAAGGCCTAATTTACACTATTTTAGACAAAATCACACTACCATGAAAACGCATCGGTTAGACACCTGAAATTCAAATAGGCTGTTACAGGGGCGACTCAGACCAGCAGCGTCACTCGGGATCATCACGCATACTATACTGACTGAATAAAACCGTTCGACGCTTGCGTCACTGAAAATTTCCATTTGCTTTCATTGTGGATGGCATTATCGTTGCTCTGTGACGTTGATTACGTAACAATAAATAAGAAGTTCTTATGATAACTTCTCCATTGTTGAGTAAAAATGAGCAGTAATAACGCCAGTAAGGCCTCTGCTTAATAGGCTCATTCATTTTAGCCGAGTTATTGGACAATTTATCGTTCGTTTGAAATTTATTTTCGAAATGGGAACTGTCCACTAGATTGGACTTAAAATCCAATGTTCTATACAAATCCATTGCTTAAAAAAATTCAGTCCGATATGAATTATGTTTTCAAAAATGCTTAGTTGCATAGGGCAGCACGAGCTCTAATGGATGAGCCAGAGTAAAGCGCGAGGGAAGGAAGTCGAGACAACGCCTGCTACCAACGATATTGTTTTATCCAGGTCACCTATAACATGAAAGCGAAAGGCAGACGCGGATTTACCATTAGGCTAAAAAGGTTTAAGCCTAGGGCCTCCGATTTCGGGGCCACAAAATTTGGGAGTTAGGACAATTTCCAGCATTTCTGTAAACATTTATATTTGTATTCTTGTTTTGGTTCAATGCACGTTTTTTTTTATTATGCTGCTAACAAAAGATCTCTATATAGAAGAATGAGCGCGAAAGATTGAAGTGAATGACGATGAGCATTCTCTTATTATGGCGTTGAGA
>JGI24159J19872_10010863_pt1 | contig 11949 bp, 8 predicted proteins | sample Ectturendosymbi4_FD_19872 | JGI IMG/M metagenome (IMG submission 19872) | reverse complement strand
TTTTTTTTTCAAAATGTTTGTACAGTACATTTTTTGCGTTTTTACAATGTACAATACAGGGTGGGCCAAAATTAGACGTGCTCTTGACTGCGTTTTTACAATTATGGCTGAAATTTCGGGCCGGTATGGACAAATACTGGATCGTTCCGGTAAGAAAATTATTCTACTTTCACCACTGCCTATAGGTGGTATTTGTCTAGGTGGGCTGTAGTCCAAGAACCAGTCTGTGAACTACGCCAACCTTCAGGGCCAATGCAAAATATGTGTCAGTTGGTCAGGGTTTCTTAAGTCACAATTGCATATAGTCAAAGTTTAAATCAACAACACATTATTTGTTATCTTTTATTTATTTTCTTACTTGATTAGCTCAAACTCATGTTCCACATCACATGGGTTTGCGAAAGAACACAAGAACATAAAAATGCTTAGTTGCAGCACATCATAGAGAAGGTGCAGGTGCTGATGGGTACACGCACGCAATATTGCAAAGAACGCGACCCGACACCCCTGGGGTCGCGGTCGCGAAACATTTTTGGAGGGTTCGCGAGTAGATATTTTTGTACTCAGCTGTATTGCATTTGCTTTATTCGAGTTTTAGATTGATGTCGTTAGGTTATATTGGGTCGCAGGCAATTCACTTATGAAGCACGTCTTTTAATCATATGTCTACTCAGCACAAACACAACAAAGTCGAAAATTGTCNAAAGGGTTCAGTCAGTACTTCGCCAAACAAATATCGCTCTCTGCNGGAAAGGAAGAAACGTGCGCACATCAGATGTAAACTCCATTCCTGTTTCTACTCAAAAAACATTCGAGTCGATGAGGCGTGAAAGTCACAAAAGAATAATATCCGGTGGTTCTTTCATCCTTTTCAACACCAGCGAGCCTTCTTCGCTGCAGTGATAGATCTTGGAAAAGCTGATGATTCTTTGCGCTGAATCTATTTTGTCTTCAGTCACATCATTGCGTTGCCTGGTATTAACTTCTTTCCACATTGAGACTTAATGTTTGTTGATGGACCTGCCATTTGAAAAGGGTCTATCTCAAGGCGGGTAAACAGGTCCTCAAAATCTGCGTCAACTGCGCCACCCAGAGTTCGTTTCAGACTGCTTCGTGACTGTGTGAGGATTCTTGAAAATGACCCTTCGTCGTGTGACTAACAATGAAGAGAAGCAATTTCAAGGAAAACAGCAGCTTCAGATAAATTTGTGTGGCGAAAATACTTTAGCATGTAACGCATAAACCGGAATTACTGTGTAAATATTAAAGCTCCAGGCAAAGGGTTGTTTGCGAATAATTCATAACGCTAACGCCCATTTAGCGCCTGTAGCAAGGTGCTGAATTTCTTCTTATTGACATGTTTTTCTTCAATAAACCAGTTTTACTGACGTGCTCTTCCCACTGTGCCGTGACTTCGCAGAACCAGTTCTACAAAATTTAGCACTGTTTTGCCAAGATCAAGTCAGGTCTTGCGTTTTGTGAGCAGTAAACACATCGTTTTGGAATTTAGCCTGTGATTGCATTCCATTTGGTTGTATGTAACAGCACGCCCACGATTGCTTTTACTGCCGTGACTTGTGGGATATTTTGAAAATAAAGTACTAGAATAAAAGCTAGAAAAAATTGAAAGTGCGTTTATGGAGACTTATCGTGAGAAAACCGAAATGTGGATATGTGCAAATCCGAATCATTGCGAAGTTATGACAGTAGATCACGGCGAAGTGGTGAAAGCAGATGAAGCAGATCATGACAAGCAGATTCCTTGAAAGCTCACAGAAAATGTGGAGCCATCAGTTCTTGGCGATATTCAGAGAGAATTCCTGCAAACGCTGCTTTTCATAAATGTTTAAATTGTACTGAAGCAAGAGAAAAACTTAGAAACTTGGTTAAACAANAAAAAAGTGTTTTGCCAAAAAAATACTGTCTTCTGTGTAACGNGATCCGCTGTGTGTGTTGACTCATCACAACATTACTTGTAGCTGGTCGTTCAATAATTAGCACCAGATTCTCTTTACCGCTTTCGTGTGGTAACAGCTTTGGGGTCAAAATTTGTGGTTGGGACTGCAATTCGCGTGCTTTCTCTAATCGTGCTTAGTAATTCATCATTTAACTCGTAAGACTTTGCTTGGAATTTTCAGGACTGAAGAAGGTCAAATTGCGTGAAATCGATTTCTTAATANAACTATATTTGCTGATTGTTTCCTTGTTTCGACTGCGTTACCTTCACGGAAACTAATCGTTGGAATAATAAAAACTCAGTTCACAACCCCCTTCGGTGAAATGCCGGCTTTCAAGAATATTTTTTTAAATATCAGAGCAATAAGCTTTCACTTTGTTACAATATATTTTATATGAGGAACATCTGCTTGGAGTGAAATGAAAGTGTACAACGTTCGCAACACGTTCAGTTGCTTATTTATCAATAGACGTACATGTGCGGCTATTTGTTGCAGATCAACTGGATATTTGATGGTCTTAGCATTTTTTCAGAAAAGCGCACGCAGAGAATGTGTTTCTTTCACTTTTAGTCAAATTTTTCATTCCAAAGACAAAAGTTTACAGTTGCTTCTGTTTTTATTCAAGTAGAAACGATTTAACACAAACAGTAATTTGAATTAAAAACATATGTATGTGGGGGCTTTACCCAAATTACTGTTCGTCCTGTCCCGTTAAGAAAAAAAAGTAATAGCGCAACGTATGGTATATATAGGCTCTCCTTTTCAGGTACAATAACGATTATAAAATTATTATCCCAATTATAATTGATTCGTGTCTGCTCTTGCGGTAAACTCAACGCAAGACCTGTCTTGCGCAAATGTGCCTGCGGCAACGTCTTCCCGCGGTACATTCTGATGTCGCAAAGGTTGTTTTGCAAATGGCGCCACCGGTGTGTCTAACAGTATCATCTGTGCGGTTACGTCCATGAAATTCGCAAAAACGATCAATGCCATCGTGCAGCGGTAGCGTTAGCAAAGACCGCTTTTCGGTTTTAGGTAGTAGTTCCCGTTCGAAATATCCGTGGCAGCCTTCCTCATCAGCCAATCACAAAAGGAGACTCCACTTTGCGCCCGTGCTACGCTTTTGAGGCAGCGAGGTGGAACGGCACAGAGTGCTTCTACTCCAGGAGACTTGAATGCCATACGTAAACGGCAAGGTTGCCATAAGCTAGCAACTGGAAGCTGCAGCATCACTTCGCTCACAGGAAAAGAACACGAACTCTCTGAGGAAGGTGAGCGATACTCCCGGATGTTGTTAGCATTTCTTCCACTAAGTGTCGTGGTTCTAGAAATGTTGAGCTGGGCGACAGGTAGAAACTCTGCTACTTCGGTGTTGGCCGGGTGGAAATAATCACAAATCCTNAGTTGGTAGACGCGGTTGTACAATTAATCCGAGCACTGGAAAAAAGATGTATATGTTGAGGTGTATTTAAAGCCGACGTATCCACGATCCTTTGGGAGACCAATGCAAACGTTGCTAACGACCCTGATGCAGGGCCTCTCAGAGAAATTTTACCAGGGGTTACGGAGATCGGTACNGAGTCNCTTAGCTAGCTTCTGGGGTCCTTGTTAGTGGTTGTATGGCTTGTTTTTATAATAACCAGATTTTAGATCAAACAGCTACCATGCTAAGATTCAGAAATAGATTAATTGTTATACTGGCAACTGGCTTACACTAGTAAGCTTGGGTTTGATTACAGAAAAAGGTAGCGTGCATACTTCCATCCTTCCAAGTCCCAGGGCCCATCGGGCCCGGGACGATGCACCTTGCATCCCCATCTCGTCAACCCTGCCCTGGTGAATGNAAGGGTGTGATCGGTCAACATCGTGGACGCTAAGAGGTAATAAACTGGAGCAGGTCCAGAACTTCAAGTACCTTGGGGATGATATTTGCAAGTAACGGAAGGTAGACCAAGCACAGTATTGCGTGTGCTTTATCGTTCTGTGGTCACAAAACCGGAGCTTTCAAATTCCTCAAAGCTTTCAGTTTTCAGCTTTCCGATACCCACATATGGTCCTGAATCTTGGTAATCACTGAAACAAAACTATCATAAGTGCAAGAGGCAGAGATATGATTTTGGCGAAGAGTCACGCGTGTGACACTTCGCGACAAAGTGCGCAGCTGTGAAATTTGTAAAGTCGTAAATGTCGAGCAACCTCACCACCAAATAGAGAGATCCAATCTGCGCTGGTTAAGGCATGTGTCCACAATGCTCCACGAAAAAATCGCGAGGCGAGTCCTTCTGGCTAAGCCCACGGGCAGGGGTGGATCCAGCCAGTAAAACTAGAAGGGGGGCGAAGGGGGCGATTTCAGTGTTATTTGGCAGTCAAGTCTCAATGCGGGTTCTTTACTGTAAGAGAAATAAAATACACTTCACAACACTCCTTTGACACTGGTCGGATAAATGGCCTTATATCGCGAATGCTGTTTTCCGAATTATACAAAATCATGGTAAATAAAGTTACTTTCGTAGATTTTAGGGGGGCGATCGCCCCAATTTTCCCCGTGAATCCGCCACTGCCCACGGGAAAACGATCAGATGCCGACTAAGGATCCGTTGACGTGTTACAGGGGTGACCTGGCTTGTACCCGTCTTTGTGAGGAGCCAAGGAAACTAACACAGATTGCTGAAAATCGTGAGGTATTTCGAATCCTCCAATCCTCCTTAGGATGCTATTTCTGCGAAGCTCTCGAGAGGAAACAAGGGTGTGAAAAGTGAGTGAGTGAAACTTTGCATGTGACTACACTCACTATATCAAACATGGAGATCACAAATTTCCAAATAGTTTTATCCTAATATGTGTATGTCCAGCCAGCCACACGTTGGCGCTAGAGCAGCGTGCGTAGGCATGCAGTTTTAACAAACGAACCAAACAATTTGTAAGCCATTATAACACTTTCCAATGAATAAGGCATGCGCCGTCTGCAGATGAGATTTATATCAAATATCGTTTACGAATTCCTTACATGCACCCATTCATTCAAAAGAATTAGTTTGTACCACTCAACACACTTTTTTGACATTTGAAACCCAATACTACGAGTTAGTTTCTGGCACAGTTCTCACATATCATCACGATAAACGAGGAGTCTGGATAGTAGCATTGAGATTCCCCGAGCCACTCAAACATGACTCTTAGCTACATTGTAAATTCATTGCATTTACTCATACATGTAGAACACTTGCAAGCAGTGTGAAGTCACAGAAAGCCGAAATCAAAACCCTACAAACTCAGTGGTGGATTCAGGAATTCGGAGGCCCGATGCAAAGACTTTGAGGGGGCCTTTTAACAGACATGGGCACTCAGGCTACTTGAAAAAGTCCAGCAAATAAGAAACTTACGTACATCGCATCATATGCATATTGCAAATCCTTCCTTTTGAAACTACTCGTAAGTAGAATGCTGCAACAAAAAACAATATCTGGAAGTGCTACCAATCCCAGAATGCTACGTTAAAGTGTGGTAGCTTTTTCTTCCCTTCATCAACAATGTTGTTAAAAAGTCACGCTTCAGAAAGCTTCACAAAAATATGTGTAATGAAAGCTTCAACCATAACAATTAGTTAACTTAACAAGAAGAATCAAACAGAACAAAATGAAAATCAACAATGCATAATGGATAATGTTTACTTAAAACTTAAAAAGTACAAATAAAGCTTAAAGTCAAACTTTAACACAAATTTTAACTGTCGAAATCTTTATAAACCCAAAGCTTTTTGTATTCAAGAAAGCATGGTTGGAGACAGACTTCTGCTACACTACTTGCATATCTATTCGAAAGTTGTACCTTGCAAAACGTAATACATTGGTGACAATAGTTTAAAACCTGAGTGAATTCGAAACATTGCTATGAAGCAAAATTGTCGAAAATCTACATGTGTCAATTAACACAAAATTTAGAGGCCACGTCAGTTTGAAAAATGGGGGTTCGGGGAAAGCTCTTCATTTGCTTCGCCTTAAATCCACCACTGTGTAAACCAGCTTGTTATCTACTGCTTGAAAGAAACTCATATAAAGGTGATGATATCATAAAAAGATGCTAATTAANTTATTTTCTTGTCACACACAGCAAGTGAAATAAAATTTACAGGGCAGCTAAAGTGAGCCTAATTNATATTTCATCTATCTGAACTTTGTGCTTCCTTGTTTGACATCTGAAGAGGAACCGTCGACATACTCAACATTATAAAATGTCTCTGATCACCTACGCCAGGGATACATATACCCCTAGGGGTATATTCGCCTACTGAAAGGGTACGTTTAATGTTAGCAATAGAAGGGAAAAATATATTTATATAACGTGTATTTCCTAATATTCTAAATTATAAAAGTTCTGTTAAAAATGCAGTGGATTTTTGTTATTTTACTCAGGTGTTTTGTCATAAGAAATTTTAGGGGTACATGCTCATCTGTCGTAATGAAAAGGTACGTGGTTCGAGAAAGGTTGGAAATCCCTGATCTGCACTAAGAAAAGGAGATATTACATTCAGTTTAATTGCATAGATGTACAGTTAAAAATTCAATTCAAACAAGGCAGACCAGATTTGATGCAATAAGAGGGAAACTGCTGCCAACACAAAACAATGCCACCACAAACCACGTGCATCCAAAATGTTCCATGCAGCGAAATATCATTGTTACAACTGTTCTCGTTTACGACCATATTTGCCAATGGCGCCCAAACCTAATTGTACAGAAAACCCTTTGTTCGCTGTGGAGTCAGCGAAGAAACCTTTAACACATGAGTGTCGGAAGGATTTTTTTCAGGGGAGGAAGAAGCAATGACATTTCACTTTACCAACTTCGAAACTAAGAGAAAAACATTTTTCTACCAAAATGTTATTAAGAAAATATAAAATTCAAAATCCAGGGGCAAGGCCCCCCCTGTACTCTTCCGACAATCATGCTCTGAAAAAGCAATTGTGTAGCACGATGGGACCGAGCTAAGAGTCTCACTGAAAATCTAAACGTTTCTAAAATGCATTGATGTAAGTTTCCCAGCCAGATGTGGAAGCTGTTCACATCATTATATCATGCAAGAAGAACCCTGCAAGGTATCACAAAAAAACTCAGGACATGTGTGTATTGGTTAGCCTCACCCCAATCCGCTACTGTTTGATCTCAAAGGAAAACTGACCCTGGTAATCTCACAGGGCACGGAAAGCTAGTGGCACATTTTCCCTGAATGATCTCTTTGCGGACGTCGCTGTTAGCACGAGCTCTGCTGAAATCGGGCCAAGCGTTTGTCGTCCTTGCTTTCAATTGAAACCGACAATGATTCCATTTAACTTTGATTACAGGACGAGCCAATTACGTTGGTGCTTGCCACAATTTTAAACCTTGGTTTCGTTTTCCTTTTTCCGATACGCACTCAATTATTATCCACATCCGACGCACGCGTCCCCTGCTGCAGTTATATCAGATGAGCTGCGGTTGGTCTTCTTCTCTAAGACCCAGTGTTTTCGTTTTCGACGCGGCGGATCGGTATCACTCAACACCACGTCGTAATGACAGTGTGAAAGTGTTGAATGCAATGGGACTGTTCAGAACCAGCACCCCCATGTTGGCTGAAACGTTGGCTGTTGGAGTGAAGGNATGCTACACTCTNCTGCAGTATAAGAATAACATCCGTATTGTCAGTGTAAAATAACGACAGACCTAAACAAANTGAGGTTTGANAATCAGCCGAAAGTTTGATAAAGTTCCACNTACGCTGAACTAATCCCTGTAAAAATCCGATTGCACGAATTATGTTTGCCTCTCAAATCCAGCAAACACAAGCATTCGTAGCACCATCGTCATAATGCTGATTCCAAAAAAATTCGTTTCTTTACTGAGGATGTGTATGGAAAAGCTTGTATTGATTGCCAGCAATTCACGTTATTTGCAGTCAAATTACTGGCAGATGCGGCCTCCTTCCGTGGGGCCATACAGGTTGAGGTTAAAACAACATGCTCTTAGCATAAATTTCGAACAAATGGATTTTCAGTGTACCAACAGGGCTAAGCCTTCCTACTAGTATATAGCTGACCTTGAGGTCTAGGCAGGCTATTTTCTACAACGCCTCGAGAGGATTGCAGTTGCTGTACTTACGTGAACTCCACAAGGCTATTGCTCAAGCGTTTATGAGTAATAAAGCACAATGCATATCGTGTGCTGTGGCTAAAGCATGTGAGAAGTGGTTGAGTGATGTCTTTCGGGTCTTTCGAATATTTGCCCGCAAAGTGAAGTGCTATTTAACAGCGTAGGAAGTGAGCAAAAGTATTACTTCTTTTATCAAATTTTCTCCGTAGTTCTTGCTTTTTTTAAATTGCCGAATATATTTATCCTGACGTGAAAAACCGAGGTTACTGGGACGGAACAAGCCAAACAGTTGAACCGAAGAGTAACCGAATAAACCGCAGCTGGTTGGGCAAATAACAACAGTAACCGACATTGTTTTCTTCACCCTTGTACACCGCACGCAAAAAAAACTCTCGAAAAACCAAGGGTTACCCTCACTTCAACTGTCGATTTGAAGGATTGGCGATACGCAGGAACCTAGGTACAGAGGTTCCTCGGCGGCCAGTTTTCCGGTACAACCATCTGCACCACAATTTCAAGAAGCAGTGGGGATATGATCATGCTGCCGCAGTTCACCAACAATTTGTTTTATACATGCGTGGTTACTCGTTGGCTTAAAGTCAACTCGCACCTTTCCTTTTCTCGGTTGGCACTAAGGAAACTGTCACAGTTCATAGTTTTCTTGTCTTCAGGCACGTGCAACACGTCTGTGGTTGAGCAGTCGCAGCACAAAGGAAACAAACTTGCTCACAAGTAACGTTGAGGCAAACTGCGGAAGAAGCAAATATTGGCGTGATTGGTCTGACCTCGCCTGAATTTTGAATTCCATATGCTGCTACGCATAAGATAGTGTTTTTTTTAAACAAAGGCAAATGCTTGTCAGTTTTGTGTTTGAAAATTTAAACTACGTGTTGTGGCAGAGTTACCCTCGTACGCCAAACAGGGCTCTGCACACAAACTACAAATAATTTGTAGAGGGTGGATGGAGGGACTTTGTTTATGCTTTGAACCAGAGACTATATTCGATATCTCCACGCATACACAAAGCAATTGTTGACGCGGTGCATTGCAAAAGTTGCCGAAGGTAAAAATATAACGACTTGAATATTAGCAGTGCGGGGCCCAGGCCAGGGTCTGTTTGGCCTTCGGATTGGTCAGATCGTGAATGTTGATAATTTTTGAAACAGTCCACCGGTTCACACGAAGCGAGGGATGTAATGCTTGCCGTAATGAATAACGAAAATTCTATACGGGCTTGCAAAAAGTAGCTTGCTACAAGTGTAACAGGCTCTATAGTTTTGCTGTAGGTTTTGCAGCATCATCCGACTGCGCTCTGTTTTCATCTTTTTGCGATGATTCAAACTTGCACATATCTGCATTCAAGTAACTCCACTCCACAAAAGGTGAAGGTTTTGAATCCATCAGCATATTATTTTTATTAGAAAATCGATTTCACGTAACACTACGCATTGAATGAGACTGTAGGACTGAAGATGCGTTCTGTTACGTGAAATCGATTTCCTGTTAAATAAACATTTGCTGATGGATTGAAAACCCTTCACCTTTGTGGAGATTGGAGACAATAGTTTCACTACCGGCTGATATGCACTTTAGAACACGTTTTGTCGAGACCTACCCTCTCATGCCTCCAGGCCAAATGTGGGTAAACTTTTCAGTGCGAGCGAATCCGTTATAAATTTGCAATTGTAAATTTTTTCACCGATTAGTTGCTAGTTGCCTTGTACGACGTAAGCCTGGCTCTTAAGGTAAAGTTTATATGTCGGTAGCAGAAATAACTCCTGCGCGATTAAAATACTGTACGAAGGCAAAAGGAAGTCGGTAAGTTCAGGTGTTTTTAACTTCGATTGTAGGGAATTCAATTCGATGCGACGGAAAAGCGGCGTTTGAATAGGTCTGAGATATGAAATATATCATAGTCTTTCTCTGTCATCTAATCACGTGACTATGTGACTCGATATTCGTTGGCCGCGTGAAGATATTTGGGAGTTTTTTTTGTCCAGCTCGGTTCCAAGCAATGACATAAAGCTGCGTAGTTTTCTCTGAACCCTCTGTGACGAAACAAAACGATGTCATCACGTAGCAAACCACTTGATCGTTCAGTGCATATGTATTTGCAGAAATAAACGATGATAAAGACAAGCAGCAATAAACATCGAACCAGGGTGTTTATTTCAAGAGCTGCTATAACTAAACCATCAGACCATATGAAGCATAATATTCGTTCTTACAGCAAGTTACTTTGCGAAACTATATGCATAGGGTCAGTTTCTTTCTCTCTCTACGTTTTTTGTGTAAGCTCTGACATTTAGCAATGACCTTTCAAACTCTGATTTACGCAATCGTTGCAATCATTATTGCATTGTAAACTCTGAGTTGAGTCGCAACGAATTAAAAAATGCATGTTTCCAGAAAAACCGGCCTGTTTATTTTCGACCAACTTAGATTTATTAAAAAAAACTAAATGGCTCTGTGATTGCGGAGATAATGTTTGTGTGCGCATTTACCTGTAATCGCTTTTGCTGCCAGTGCCTGTCTACGTCACACAAGAGGTTTGTGCAATGAAACCGGAGCGAGATAGCACTTTTCAGATAAATATTAAGGAGCCATTGCTGCAACCATTGTTACTTTTTATCATAAACAGTCGCTGCTAGAGACATTTTTTCGTCTGAAAGCAGACGAAGTCGGTGAGTGGACGGTTTTCTTGAAAAAAGACATTGATCATTGAAGCAGCCGTAAGAGATAAGAACGTCTGGGCTGGAACCAGATGTGGCCACGGATCCGGAGTGCCGGATTCGACTCCGGCAGGATTACGCATTTTTCTTTCGGACCCGGGTCCGGAGTCCACAATTTGTTGAAAACCGGATCCGGATCCGGAGCCACTTTTTAATTTCAGCAGTAGCAGGAGACTGCGTTGTCATTTTTTAAGTAAAAACATGGGCAAATTTCGGGTGCATCGAATGCAGCCGGAGTCTGAACAGGAGTCGGATTCTCAAATTTGAAAAATTTTCGATCGCGGATCCGGACCCAGATTAAAAAATTTTGGAACAGGAGTGTAGTCGGAGTCTGAAAAAGTGATTCCGGTCACCTCTGGCAGGAACCTCGCTCAGATCATGGTTTGTGGCTGTGAAGTTGTTTACACTACACATCTTCAAATACCATGCACATGCACCTTGGACCGGATCAAAGGCAAAGTATAGAAAGGATTGAAAACGTCGTGAGTTAGTCACTACAAACTTCCGTGACAATTTCCGCTTTAACACCAACTTGCGTTTGAAGCAGTTGTTACGGTGTAGTTTCACAAAATAATTTGATCGAACCAGAGATGCCACTTTTGATGTTATAATAACATCAGATTTGATGTTGTCAGAATTTTTTTGATGTTTGATGTTATTGTTACAAATTTGATGCCGAATAAGTTTTTTATATTGTAAGCATTAACTTTCGTATTTTTCAATATTTTTTGAAAGATTGGTGTTTGCAAGTCTGCTTTCCGCCTTCCCGTCATCATTTAATTCTTTTATGCCTTGCAACCAGTTTGAATTTTTCTGTGTGAAGTGGGAAAGCGTATTTTGTCGCAAGAACGGTGGATGTAACAGTTGCACGTGTTTGCGAGGTTGGACGTTGACGTGCTGTACTGTCGAGAAAAGAGGTAGGCACCGTAGACCATACTGTAGCCTAATTTGAGGGCAGTTCGTTAAACTAACTAGCCTTGTCAAAACCAACGTGAAGAGAATAACATTTTTGAACTGTCAAATATGATCGTTTGCGTTGCTAGAAGATTAAATCGTGCAACTCAATTGCGCAGTTTTTGTGAGAAAGCATAGGTAGCTTGGGCTAGAAATGAGTACTGTTGCAACCTCTCCGGT
>JGI24159J19872_10010862_pt1 | contig 11949 bp, 12 predicted proteins | sample Ectturendosymbi4_FD_19872 | JGI IMG/M metagenome (IMG submission 19872) | reverse complement strand
CAGTACATACTCAACGAAATGCGTACCTCTGCATCCTGGTATACGGCTCTTGCAATGGACACCCGTTGTTTCTGTCCGCCCGAAAGGTTGATGCCCTGAACACAGGATATAAATTATGATCAAAAAAACTGATTTCACCGACAACTGTAACTTCACACAGAACACCTGCAGTATTCACGCTGGAAATCACAACTACGCGCAAGTGCCGACAAAATGCAGTGCTGCATGCTGCAATAACGCGAGTTATCAAGAATTGTTTGACACAAAAAAGTACGGGTTTGCATTTCAGAACGAACTTCAAGGCAAAGACGAAAATAGACGTGTGAAGAAGTCAAAAGGTAAAGAGTGCGAAATCGCAATGGAATCAAAAGTTGATTCACAACGAAGAATTATTTCCGTTGTCAAGAGAATTTTCCGACTGGCGAAATTTCGGACTTCACCCTATGTGCGCATGCATAGCGTAGCATTCTGCATGTCAAATACGCTGAAGAAAAACTGATGAGTAGGGCTTGGGGATTCGTGCTTAGGTAAGTTTGTCGGGTTAAAGTTTAGGTTAGGGTGACAAAAAGAAAAATAATTGAGATTAAGACTAAGTCCAAAAATTTTCAGTGGTTAAAGTTATTCCCGCACTATAGCTTGTTGTGGGTAACTGACTGACATCTAACCAAAATGTTTTAATTTACACAACACGCAACAAAAAAGCAATTGACGAACTTTATTTCATTACTCTGAGAAGCAAAATATTTGACATACAATATAATAGGTCAGAAATTTCGCTTGACACCGGCAACGCTACAGGTCTGACCACGAAAGTTGTGTATTTCGAATCAATAACTTCGTGTAGCTACTTTAAACGAACTATGACGTAGCAGAATTAACTTGTAAGCAAGCCAGCATTCACTGCAGTTAAAGAAACGTATTTACCCGTATTTGATTTTGGTTTTTGCAAGGGTTTGCTGAAAAACTCCTGACATATGCGATTTATAAGAAAGCCATTGACGAAACACTTTTGAAAATACAACGGAAGATGCCGATTGGGTATTGTGTGAATATAAGCCTTTACTTTCTCGCAAAATACGCACCAGGTATTTGCGTGTGGAAATGTATGGGGATGTTGTGGTCTGGAAAGCAGCATTCCCAGTCCCCCCTCCCCCCAACTTACTCGTTCACCAATTTCGGTTTCATCGCCACCAGGTAACATCTCGAAGTCTTCTTTCAGTTCACACGCCTCGACTGTGTCCTGGTACTTGCAAACGTCCAGCTTTTGGCCAAATAAGATGTTTTCGCGGACGGTCAAGTTCTGGATCCAAGCCTGCTGGGACACGTAGGCCACCGAGCCCTGCCGAGGGTCATGTGAAAAAATTAGGAGATTCGCAGCGATAGAAAAAAGTGCAAGCAAAGCGATCTTCACAAAAGCTTGGCTTAAGAACGGTTTGCCCACCGGTTTCAACGTGAATTTCAGTTCACTGTTGTTAGCTACCCTAACGACAGCTGGCTCGTTTTAATAAGAAATAAGCAACATCACTTTTTGTTAGCAAACAATTTCGCAGTTTTGAGCAGCAGTCAAATTTATTTCTGAAAAAATAACAGTCCCAAAAATGTGATTCTAGCAATTCAACACAATATATGCCGCAAGATACCTGAACTGCAACGTATCCGCTTTCTTTCTCCATGTCTCCGAGCAACGCCGATATCAGGGACGATTTTCCGCAGCCAACTTGGCCAACAACGGCCACCAGGGACCCTTTCTCAACCTCGAAAGATATGCTGCAACAAGCACAATGCGTTAATGTTTTGCACCGGTTTTAGTCATTCAAATTGATTGCTGTCAGGTCGAAAAGGCAAAGAAGGATACCCCTTAAGCTATTCAGCTGAAAACATGTTCAAGCCCAAATCGTCCAGTTAATGAAGGTTTGGGATTTCATAGATAAGGATTTGAAATAAGCGTTTGGGGTTTCAAATGAGTTTGAATTTGCAAAACCGCTTGGTGCAAAATTGACCAAGTTCAAAAGCAATGGATCTGTGCATTCAAGTTTGCTTGAAGTTAAATGAAATGTGAGTGGCAGCATTTGGGACAAACTGTTGGGACTTGAACACATATTAGAAATAAGTTCAAAACTAAAATGCAAAGTTAGTTAACGCAGGCAAACGAAAAACTTTAGAGCCTTGTAAACACTGGATATTATTTTCCAACCGATGACTTGAACCAAAACAGAAGAGAAAATTTCCGAATTTTGTAATATCAGAGGACTACACAGTCGAGGGCGACGGCAAATAAAAACTCCTTCTGAGCAACTGAACACAACAAAAGATATGCAGTACGTGTCCACAGATTAGATGAAACGAAAAATCCACCCGGGAGTCAAATCTATAGGAATCGTTTGTATCATACAAAAGCAAGAATTCATGAGAAAAAAGTGTAAAGGCACGAAAATTGCTTGTGTGTTAAGACTTAGCAAGCACCAGATACAAACTCTACATTTACACCTGTTTGCAAAATCATACCAACATACAAGATGCATATGTTTGGAATGGAGCCATGAAGTATCACATAAAACACATGGTACAATACACCAGCGCTCTTCTACCGGTGTGTGCGGTCACCAAAATATGCGTGGGCTGCACCACTAAGAAAGGGTTCACAAGGATGCATCACAGACTTGTCACACTAAACAAATAATTTTTACAAAAGCTATCTGTTGGCAAAAATGAACCAATAACCAACCAATGACTTTCAGGATTTAACCGAGACTTTGTACAATCTAAACTGTGGTGCATTAAGCATCACACAATATAAAGCTACGGTAATTGTAATTAGACGACTATTTGTGATTCATAAGCAACAGGCAATGAGCCATTATCAATTGAATTATGTAGTTGAGTTACTGAATTAGGGGACTTGCTTAGTTAGACCCGGGTACTTTCAGGCATGGGCGCAATTAGGTGGGGCACGGGGAAGTGTCAGTAAATAGGGTGCAGTGTGTTTAAGCGTTCAAGCAAATAGGGTACATGAGTTCGTCAAAGTATCTTTAAGGGTGCACCGTAAAAAAAAGGTTGAAGAGCGCTGCAATACATTGATGCTGTTTCTTTTTCGCTGAAACATTTCGGTCATTTTTTGCTGAGACATTTTGGTCACTCAAACATTTCGGTCATTTGTCTCACAAATGCATTAAAACTCGCCGGAACAGTGCGTTTTAGCCTATATCTACAGATTTTCTGACCGAAATGACTTAATTTTTTTCGGTCATTTCAAAATCAGTTCGGTCTATGACCGCACAAATAACCAGCACTGATGATTTGTTCCAGCTAAACGTTGATGTCAACCGGGAATAGTTCGGAGTAAAATCTTCAGATTTTCATGCCAAGTCAGCAGTAAACTAACTGTAAAATTTCATTATTTGTTAGTGTTCGATTTCCAGTAAAATTTTCCTGTGCAATTTGCTTAAAACCCCGCAGAAAAACAAAAATATCTTGCTTGCGACTTGGGGAGCTGTATGCATTTTGAATGTATTGATGTGTCTACATTTCCATGCATTTGCACTTGGAATGTATTAATGTATCTGTCAACACTTCCATTAAGCAAATTGCTGTCAGAATTGTTTAACACAGAGGTGGGAAAACTACGGCCCGCGGGCCACATGCGGCCCACAAGGGTATTTTGCGCGGCCCGCAGGGCAGTCACACGTACATAGATATGAGAATTATCAAGTTTTGTTTCCACTCGTTTCATTCGAAACCGCATTTTTACTCAACCGGAAGTGACTATTGTTACCTTCATTTTGTGGCAGCTCATGTAAAACTTTTTTTAAGATTACAAAGCGATTGTAGATGTATTATATGTAATACGAGCATGCGGCCCTCGGTAGCAATAAAATCTTCAATGTGGCCCTCCGTAGAAATGTTTGCCCACCCCTGGTTTAACAGATCAGATTTTTTTTAACGACTTGGCAATGAAATATGCCACAATCTAATGAACGATGTATGTTAAATGCTACTCTGATGTATGTTAAATGCTATTCTGAACATATTGCTGAAAAACAATAACAAATCTTATTGAAACGCAGTAAGTTTTTGTTTCATGCAAAACAGTCAACGCATAGGACACGTTATTAATTAACAGGTTCTATTTCAGAAAACTCTAGACCGTTAATCACAAAAAATCCAGCTGTTGTCGACATTAGTCCAGTTTTTGGAATATGGAAACCAGGGTTGGAGGTTTTTGGGTGGAGCTTGATTCCTACCAATACTAAGAGTCGCTTTTTTGTCCGACCCAGACAGCCCAATTGGAGTATTCGGAACATACATTCCTAAATTGGGAATTTTTGTTGAAATCGTAGAATTTCTTGTGAAACTCTTGTTGAAACAGACAATTCTTGCTGTGTACCATGGTTTCCATAGAGTGTTAGTAGCTACAAAATTGTTAAAAGCCAACTTCATTCACTTTATGTGAATGAGTCGGAAATTTTGGAAAGGTCAGAGTTGGAGTCGGACATTTTACCTCCAAGTCCGCAACCCTGATGGAAACAAGGTCCTCATTAAGACATTGGCTTACTCTTTCAACACAGTGGCTTCATCTTTTCCCCACGAAAAGCTCCCGTTCTCGACTTTGATCGCTCGGTCAGTGTAAGGATTCCGATCAACGTTCTTCGGGTCGAGCTCATCATGCGACAAGAACTTTTGCAATCGCTTCAAACTGACGTTCGCCTGGATGTGAGCAATGTGGAGGGTTTGGAACAGAACCTGTAGTTTCGCCAGCTACAGCGTATATTCATACAATGTGCAGCTTATTTCATATTTGGGCACCACAGCGGCTTTGTGACGCACTTTATTCGGGTTGGCCAAAACTCGTGGCCACTTTTTGAAAAATTCAAACTGAATTACTCAAGATTTGGTGAGTTCTTACTTTGGAAATACACAGCAATCAACGCACAGCTGAAAACAATGCATTGTTCACAATGTTTGAAGAAAAACATTTCTTCCTGCGATCGTGCATGAACGCCAACAAACTTCAAATAACGTTATGTCGTCAGTCACAACGGCACAGATATGAAAACATCAGGGCTGTACCTGAACAAGGGCAGAGATCAAAATCGGCACCATTGTGAGGGGGAAGCGGAGAATGTTGAAGAGAGCGATTGAGACGAACGCTTTCTCGGCGTTCAGGTTGTTCTGTGGGTCCGACAGAACGTAGACGGCGAATGTGGTCAAGGACACCTGGGAACACTCGTCCTGCTTTATCACACTGTGCTTCATTGAACAAACAGATCAATACCCTCCATGCTTCTAATGCAACGGTCGGCAACCTTTTTCGCACTGCAGACCGGTTTCAGCCTGGCATTAGTTTGCGGACCGGCCCTCAATTAAATAGTTGATGTTTGGCACATGTAAATTTATTACAGCTCGTAAATCATCATGGCACTGATTCACTGAGAGATCTGGGCTTGCTTTACAGCAATAAGAAGCTCTGATCTGTTGGAATTATGGTAGTCAATGGCACCCGCAGTGTGTTCCTTATGTCAGTCGTTCCAGTCACTTTACGACCAATTTAGTCTTGGTTCCGTACGGCCCGGTAACAATTTCTTCACGGACCGGAACCCAGGACACGGCCCGGCGTTTGCCCACCCCTGCTCTAATGTACAATCAAGCTATAAATCTTGCAAACTGTATGCAGGGATTAAGCTTATATATTTTAATAACATTTGCAAGTTGCAGATAGCTAAAATGATGCATGTCCTCAAGGGAGCAATCAAGTCATAACTTTCCCGGTCCCGGAAAACTAATTGTTTCGCCTTCAATACCGAGTATACAGGAAAACGACAACAAGTTTCTAATTTGCCCAGCGCATCTACTCTGATCACCAAACAGNAGGTAAAGGTAGCCATTCGTTTCGTTACCCCAAAGAAACCTGTATAATTACGATGTAAGTCATTAGGACGAAATAAAGCGACTGTTTCGGGACATACTATATCTGAACAAGAATGGCAACGACCAGAAAGTCGCTCAACAGTTTGTATTCAGCCATTGAGCATTTACTGTAAGCAGCGTCGTTTAAACACCTGGGAAAAAAGACGGTGAATTTGGTGGAACGTTGTAAAAGAACATAATACGTTGAAGTGAATGGAGGAGGACTTACGAGAAACGGGGCGCAAGCATAAGCGAAGGAGGAGCCTGCGATGAGATACGCTGCTTTCTTCAACTGGTCCAATTCTTTATTTCGCAGATCCATTATTTTTTCCTACCAAGACGAATGCAGCGATATCATATGAAGATCCTCGTAAAGTTGTCACAAGCACGCCGACTGAAAACTTGCAGCAGTGTTCACCATACGTCAACATTGTACATCTTTGTCAGTGTATCGCAAACATTTTCAGTTCAATTGTTGAACACCCAGGTAACAAGGCAGTTTATGTTGCAAATCAGTGTTTTCTAATTTAGAACATGCTGACCGGATATTTTACGAGGAGAAAACTCGGTAACGTCAAGAACTTCAGTTCTTGTCTGAATCTGGCGACTTCAAAACACAAAATGCTACAAACTAGCTTCGCTCATGAAGGCATTGTCAGCATACGCCCAAACAAGGACATTCATTCGTGAAATGAAAGACAATGCCTCACAGATAGACGTTGCGAACGACAATTTTAGCTTAAGGCATTGATCATATTTCACCATCGAAACGTCTATATCAGTGGTTCTTAACCAACTTTTTATAACACAGTGATTTTGTGCTGTGAAAGACGATATCCCAATCACAATAGTGTTATTCGCCTAAAATCAAGCATTTTAGCCCCCCAAATATTTTGGTCCCCTCCAAATTTTTGGGGTGGCTACGCTGCTGGAGCGTGATCCTCTGATCGCAGTGGGGGGGGGCGTGCGCCTTCCCAGGGGAACGTCAATACATTTCATGGGGGCACGAGCTCTCATGCGCTCTGCAACATGGACAGTTTGATCAATAAATTAACCAACAAATACATTTGCTTATACAACTTGTTTATTGTCATGGGGGCGTGAAACAAAGGCCAATTACTTAAAGGGAGCATGGTAGAGAAAAGGTTAAGAACTACTGGTCTTTTATGCCTTTGACGTCGTTTGCTTGGGCTGTTGTTTTCACCATGAAACCATTGTTTTCGTTTCTGAACACTCGTACATCGATCGTCGTCCTTATGGTGAAGCACTCCAGTTCCAACAAACATCATCCAGCAATAAAACGTTTCGCTACAGCGATATTTTACTGAAGCCACGTGTCAGGCGACGAAAGTGAAATCGCTGCTTTAACAAAGCACTCCTAAGCACTAAGATCTCACTGACCTCAAACGACATTTCCCACGCATACATTTTCAGGACTTTTATTCCATTTAAGACCTCGTTCATCAACTTAATTCTCTTATCCTTGTATTGCATTTGCTTGACCTGATAGAAGAAAAACCGTAGTACGTCAAACAACCCTTAAAATCACCAAAAAAACATTTCTATCAATGCGCAATAGCTGTGCTTGATATCGAATCAGTCGACTTAAGCATTGCGATATTTGGTAATGCTATCCATTAACGTAATAACCTTGAAGACAAACTTACTTTACAGAAGAATATAACAAAATGTATTGTGAAGTTTTGCTGTTACAGTATTATGGCTATTATTGCCAGAACGCTGAAAAGGTTCTTGCAGCGCGGATCATACTAAGCAGCGGAGCAGCAGCTTTTCTTCCTCTCAGTTTGAACAACTCGAATGTTGAGTATTTCAAACGTACAATTGAACTTACTACAGCGTTCTGATCAGAGAAACCTCGTGTGTAATAATATCACTTAACAACATAAGCACAAATGCAGTAGGAAAAATTCTGAATCAAAAAAATTTTCTCGAAACTATTTTATCATACTGGTCTCCACAAAGGTGAAGGGTTTGAATTCATGAACAAAAATTTTTTGACGAGAAATCGATTTCACGGAAAATACTACGTACCTGCATTCCTACAATTTTATTAAAATAAAATTCAAGCACAAATACAATTAGGAAAAATCCTGAATTAAAAAAATGCTTCAAAAACCGAAATGAAACAAATTAGTTGCACCAAAAATATAATCAACATACTAGCCTCAAAGAACTGCATTATTCCAGGGTTCCCACGCATTTAAAAAAATTATTTTCCATACTTTCTCAATACCTTTTTAATACCAAATCAAAGAAGTTCAATACCATACTTTATTTTTGAAATTCTTCATCATGAAACTTAATTTTACGCATTGCACAACACTGCACAAATATAATGAATTGCTTTGCCTTCAGCAAAGCTGTGATAACCTGCATAGAACAAGATATGAAGAATCAGTGGGTGAAGACTTACTGCATCAATCTAAACAAACCTAATGCAGTTAAATTGGTTTGCTTTGTCCACAGACCAATACGAGATACCAAAAAACTTGAATGAAACCCAGCAGAAGGGCAACAGAACACCGCAGCAAACTACATCTACACCAGGGGTCTCAAGCACACGGCCCGCGGGCATTTTGTGCAGCCGGCGCTGCTTTTCGGGAGTTTTTAAATAATTAACAATTAAGTTATTTAGTTTATTTGTCCGTGTTTAAAAGTGCTCGGCCAGTGAGTGAACAAGTTTCTTTTAAACAAATTTAGAGACGGCTAGAAATGATTTCTATGCAACCCACGACACCTTTCGCAGACAATAAGATTTAAAAGCTGTTTTTAGTAAAATTCAGGTACCGCCACTGTTGCGTCAACGTCATAATGCGGCTCTCTGATTACCTATGTCCTCATTTAGCTCCTAGAGCAATTTGAGTACACAATTGTCTGTTTGGATGCGAACGAGTCATGGAAACCAGGGCAAAGTTTCATTGTAGCTAGGTGTAGACTTTCTCTGTCATGTTTAGCTCCTAGCAGAACTGGGCAAACCACGACAGATACCGGTTGCAGCTCAGAACTGCGGAATCGCGTTGATGATAATCTAGCGAACCATAGCCCCCCTTAAAAGATGTAATCTGATTAACTACCCAATATTTCGGCCTTCAACTTTAAACCATGATAGAAAATTGTGAAACTGTCGAAAGTGCCCGATGAGACAACCTGCAGGTTTTTGTTGGTGTCCCAGCGCTTCAACTTTATGGCATGCAATTGTCCAATGTTTACACCAGTAAACTCAAATACTAACTTCTTCTTGAACAAAATTTTAAGATGTTGGGGCCAAGATAAAAAAATTATTAAACTGGTTAAGATAACATCACAGTCTAGATCTTGAGCAAATATAGCTTGGGGTAGCTGGTGAAGTAATACTTACATTTTTTTCAGGTCGATGTTCTTTGAAAAATTACACATATTTTACAGAGGAATGCTGCTGTTAGCAGCGCCCCTTACAATCCAATCTTTGTACAATGGAGCACGAAGCTACAAGCTATTAAATTTGAAAGATTGCAAAATTGAATTAATTTTGCTGCTACACAGCAGATTGAAACTGCAAAACCCACTAAATCATTATTTGGTGCACTAAATATGTTTGTTACGCATGTTTGCTTGTAAGTTCACTCAATAAAAATTTATCAGTGTAATCAGAGAGCTTTCTACTCAGACACTTCCAGCATGTTTTCCATTTGGAATTTCCATACTTTTTCAATACCTTTAGGGATATTTTGGCCAAATTCAATACTTTTTTCAAGGTCTTGAAAACCGATTTTGAAATTCAATACTTTTTCAGTACTTTCAACTGCGTGGGAACCGTGATTATTTGTAATAAATATTTGTGTAAAACAAACAAAAAGCATTTCTTATCACCTTCATTCATGTTAGACAATTGAGCCCCTCTAAATCAAAAATTCGATATTCTCCTGTTGAGGCGTGACACGAGCAAATAAAATCCTTTTCTGCGAACGCCAGAACCGCATCGGTTTTGCAATGAACTAACCTGAAACTTGTGGGCTTTCCCGGCGATAACAGCGTTGAATGGGATGAATGCTATCATAACTGCTACGCCGGCCAGGGTTGATGGGCCCAAAATATTCCAAAGAAAGTACAAGGCCAGTATGATCTGAAAAGGACCTGCAGGAAAACGAAAAGGCCGAGTTGTGATCAACAGTAAATGCAGAAAGCTGTTTTTTTTCGGTCATAGACCGAAACGTTTTTGAAATGACCGAAAAAGATCAAGTCATTTCGGTCAGAATGCTTGAAAATATAGGCTAAAAACATTTTTCTGGCGAGTTTCAATACAACTATGCGATAAATCACCGAAATGTTTTAGTGACCAAAATGCTTCAGCGAAAAAACAACAGGCAGAAAGAAAGTCACCAACTAATAACGAATACCAGTCACCCGCTGAATTGTTCGATTCATCTAGCCAGTGAAAAGGCATGTAACACGCTCACCTGACCACACAATGTTGACATACGTCATGAGATCCTGGAACCTCTGTGCGTCCACAGACATCAAGTTCACCACCTCCCCCACTGTGCTTTCTTTGCGGGCAGAGTTGGTGATGAGCAAAGCCTGCGTGATGTTAAGTAGAAAGTTCAGTGACGTACTTGAAACAGACAGCATGTTGAACCACTGTTAGGGAAAGAATGCATTAAACAGCGAATCAATTTTGAAGGCCTGCAAGCTAGGAGCGATCCATACCCGATGATCAAAGAGAAACGGGAGATATCGCCTTAACGGGAAGGGGCAACATTACTGTGTTGCGCGAATGCACGTATAGTTTAAAAGGGAAAATCTGTTGTTGAGGTTGAAAATGTAATAAGAAAAAAACAGTCCATCAGCGCGCGAATTCGCTGAAGGATATCCCCTACAGAAGGGGCAAGCGTCCGAAGGTAGACAGGTTTAACAATGACCCGGTTTAGTTTTTAACCTGCTCAACGTTCAGGCCGTGCATTGTCACATATGACTAAAGCAGGACCAAAATATGAGAATATATACACATACCAATGAAAATCTTTGTCATGAACAAATGGCTCAAATCATCCGTTTCGAAAGAGCGCAGAGTTTTGGCATTTAGCCAAATCCCTGGCATGGACACAAGACCTAAACCAGTGTTTATCGGCCTGCGACACCCTAAAGAAAAGAACCAAAATTTGTGGCGCCCAGTGGNGAACCCACAGCAACTTGCTTTGAGGTTTGACGACAGTTTGAAAANGTATTTTTAATGATATGTTTAAAAAACGTATTAGCCGCGACACTCCTGAGCNCTGTAAATGGCACCCCAGGGTNCCGAGGTAACCGGTTGGGATGCAGTGACATAAATATACCTCTTGACGTGAATACTAACAAGACCTTTCCACGNAGGTTTTACTTTACTGAAATTTCGATATGCGCTAAACAGAAAAGCACCAGCACAACTCCGTCAAGCTTTCGATAGGAAGTGTGCTGTGTCGCGAACCCAAAAATGGGAATGTTTGGAACAACGGAACGGAAATGGAAGATCAATCAACACCGCTGGCGCGCGCGCACGCTGATTGCGCAAGCAGTCGATGAAACAGCGCAAAGCAGTGCCAGTGGAACAACAGGGAATGAAATCAGAAAATTACAAATCACTTCTGCGCAGAGGAGTCGGTCGACTTCTGGCAGTACACAGTACAAGTGACACCGAGGACGATTACGTCAAAAAATTAAAAATGAAGACATAAGGACATGTGGTCAATGTATTGTACACGCACAATACAGTGATAATATTGTACGCGCACAATGACACACAACGAAAAGCTTCTTCAACTCAGAGGTGGGTTGGGTGTAGTATGGTTGAGACCCACGTAAACAACAATCATGAAAACTTTATTCCAGTTCCATCAAGTAAAAGATACGCCATCGTTTACCTTTCTGTACACAGCAGTTACAACGGCGGACCGAATGCGCATTCCGACAATGAAGCAAACGTGGAAATATTGTTGAAGGACGACGCTTTGGAAAATCGCTGTAACGAAAAGTAGGACCGCCAACACGTAACCCTGCCATACAGGGACG
>JGI24159J19872_10010859_pt1 | contig 11950 bp, 10 predicted proteins | sample Ectturendosymbi4_FD_19872 | JGI IMG/M metagenome (IMG submission 19872) | reverse complement strand
GACTTCTTGTGAAAGGGCGTAAATCACATCGAATCAGGTAGAAATTGCTAAATAGTTTTGGTTATGCAGTTGGTTTTTGGAAATAGTTGTTAGATTATGATAAAAATGCGTTCATTGTGGATGGGGAAGAGCCTAGATTTTTATGAACTGGCCATATTTGCAAATACACCATCAAAATTCACAGATGACACGGCAAACGAAGGAAGTTACGAAACTCGAAGATTTTTACTCTTTTCTTTCCGATTTCTGTGAGACTACGGTCTCATGCTGCGTCGGTGAAACCAAACTTGTCGTTTGATCGGGAAGCTAATCGTAAAAAAAGCTTTGCCAGAATAAGATAACAAATGTTTTCTCTTATTGCGTTTTAACGCTGTGTTGTCCACAGGTGTACGCAAGAGTTTGAATTAACTACAAAGTCAGCGAAACCAAGTTATGCAAATTTACTAGTTGCAGTTTGAGAGCGCTCAAGCATTGAAGTATTTACTCTTTGGCCCGCTGATGAGACAGTTTTCACCGAACATTGAGGCATTCCCCTTTTGTTTTTCATCACTCGTCGCGGTCGCGCACAAGTTTTGTGATCATTATACCATTATATGCTGTCTTTTGATTACATCCCTGACTAAAGTATTGAGAATCATTTGTTTCTTTATATGTAAAAATCGGGCCTGAAAAGATCTTTGCCAATTTGAAAATTTTTTCTTTGCTGTTTTTTTCGCGTTTTTGGCTTTTCATTTCATTCAAAAAGTGAATAAACAATGGTTAACCCATTTTTGCCGCTTTATGAAAAATCAAATATTTTTAGTGTCACGATGAGTTTGATATTGTTTATTTCTGTGAATTTCATGTTTATGGTCATGAGAATATGGGTATTTATTATGCAGTTTCTCTATCTGATGCAAAATCTCTCACGGTAAATAAGTTGGCAGGAGTCATTTTTTGGAAAAGCCACTCCAAAAACATCTTACGTTTCTGAGGCATTAATGTACTTTGGTGCGAATAAAAATTACCCTGTCCTTGTTATATTGTGGCACACAAGCACATCAAATAGATCAGTGATATTTTAAGGCTTTTAAAAGGGTGTCGTGGTTGAGCTTTAGGGTGTCAACACCATTCTCCCTTCTACAGTGTGTCTGATATTTTTAACTGATTTTCGTAAAAACGCAAGTTTCCGTCCAGATATGTTTATTTATTTGAATACGACATGCACTTCTGGCCAACAAACTGAAGACAGTTTCATAACAGAAAGGTTCAATGCAGGCCTACATACTCATTTATTCACTCATTTTGGTGCCCGCTAGGAGAGTCGCGGAGCCAGCAACCCTAGGAGGACCCGAAATACCTCACAATTAACAGCAATTTCACATAGATCTGTTGTTTCCACACTAAGACGGGACCAAGCAAGGTCGGAGTTGTAGTTATGCCACCTAGGCCGCTTTCCAGTGGGTGTAGACTGTAGCCCGAAGGACTTAGTCCGCCATTCTTTCCTGGGACATTCTTGATACATGGCCGAACTAACATAGCTGGGACTTCTCGATTCGGAGAAGTGGCTTGACATTTCGGGTTTCACGAATTTCAGACCTGTGCTCTTTGTCACGAAGTATCACACCGTGGACTCTTCGCAAATATCCTATCTCTGCCTTCTGTTCTTTTGACAGTATTCCTTCAGTCGTCACCTAAGATTCATGACCGCAGTTGAGGATCAGAACAAAGACCGCTTTTAAAGCTGAAAGCTTTGCGGTCTTTGAAAGCACCCGTCTCATCACTACGGAGCAATAAAGCTTACGCAGAACTGCGTTAGCTTTACCAATCTGTGTATCAATCTATTTGTTCCTACTTCCGTCACTCGTGAATACCACCCCAAGGTACTTGAACGTCTCCCACTGCTGCAGTGTATTCCATTCACAGAATACACTGCTTTGGGCGTCTTGAGAGACACAATACCTCAATCTTTTCAGTGCTGATTTTCGTTCCTGCTTGGTCGTACGCAGCAGACAACCGATCAAATGCGTGCTGATTTTGTGGTCGGGAAGGTCTGGTGACGTTACAACGATGTTACAAGCAGCAATAGAGATCACATGCCATGATCACTCTATTACTGCTTGGGTCGGCCGTCCTTATGTAGTTTTGAGGTATCTTGTCTTTGTATTTGTGTTTCATATCTCTTTATTAGGTGATTCCCTTGCATACGGCATAGCATTAATCTCTGGGGATTTCCGCATGTGATGGTACATGTACCATTACACTGAAGACCCTGTTGAGAAGATCCACGCATGCAGTACCAAATCGTCCGCAAAAGCAAACGGTTCATCCTGCAGTTCCCAACAGCAACATCCTCGTCGACGCGGTCTATGACAGTCTATCCAATTTATTCAGACCAGGGCTCTACAAAATTTTTTGGAGAAGACAACATAAGCTATTGCACAACAGTTCGAAGGTCGGACATCTTGCGTAATGTGTTTTTGGGATATGTTACATTCTACCAAAACAACACATTTTTCGTAAATATATTATTTTTTCTTTATTGGCAAAATGTATTGCGGGCGGGTGAAATGGCTTCACAGTTCGGATTTAGCCCTCGAGTCGTTGTGTAAAGAGCCCTGATACAGACAGAGGAGTGATGGCAGCACACAACATACAACATAGTGAATTTTGCCAGTGATCTAGTAAACCCTGCTAGTAAGCGTAATGGTTTCTAAACAGCATGATCACACAGCTACAAAAGTTATGGAGGTGATACTATATACCTACTCAATATAACTCAGTCATTTTCAGATCGCTGTACTACTACAACCCGGCTTGATCATTGTGACTAGAAAGTAAGAGGTTGTGGCAGTTAACGTTTTTTTTACTTCAACAACAGTGGTTCCCAACCATTTCGCTGAAGAGAGGAAAATCGAGACCTACGATTTTGTTAGAGAGCCCACAAAAAGTTTTTAACACAAGTAAATTGACGCGTTTTTTTACTGCACTAACGAAGTCACTTGCACAGAATTTTAGAGGTATTACTGAAAGACTGCTAAGAGTCGCATAAAGGATGCTTGGGAGCTGCATGCGGCTCATAGAAGAGTGTTTGAGAACCATTGTTCTACAAGTAGCACCAACCCTGCTAGCTACAATGCCACAACCTTAGTGATGATCAAACCAAAGAAACATCAAAGTCTTGCAGAGCCATTCTTGCAGTCTGGTGTTGCAACTCGTAACTACCTCTCAAATGACTATAGCTCTAGCTCCGGTCTTATATTTTAAACTGAGCTTCGGATCCGGCTCCTGATTTTTAATTTGAGCTCCGGCTCGTTCTGACTTTTAATTTGAGCTGCGTCTCCGGCTCCAGACAAAATGCCCAGCTCCGGCGCTCCGGCCTCCGACTCTGCAGTCCTGGTCTTGAACGCACGACGCACAACCTCACGCGCCGTTTCTGCAGTTTTTTCTTTGCTAACTCATTGCCCTTTACTTCTGCTGTCACGCGATACCTAGGGCAGAGAACAGCGGCAAAATTCGCAACTTCCCATTCACCAACAAGACAATATAACACCTTCTTACTCCTTGCAAAGCCGGTAGTCTCCCACTAGCTGGAAGGCGTGCAAATCATGGCCAACGGGCGATAGCATCCCCTGAAGTCAAAAGTAATGGCAATTGTAAGTTTCTTAATGGCGCCCCTCCTACGCAAAAGAATAAAATCCAAAAATGGAGNAAGAAATTCGCAGTGCGGATGAATTCAGTGGGAAGTTAGGCAATGACGTTTTTTGTAGTTGTATTTTCCAAACATGATAAAANGTCAAGGAAGTAGGACGCACGTGCAGCGCGAACGAGGTATGGCCCGCTAGCACGGTCACGGGCCATAAAGGATGCCCGCAATGGCAATAAGTTTGTCCATCACTGGATTACAGTGTGTTGTGTGTGATAATGTGAGGCTAGGAAAATAAACGATCTTCTAAGGAGTGCCTTTTCATGGAGTGTGGAGTTCGTTTTCCAAATGGTATTCTCCCAATTTCCTTTTCGGAAGTGGTACTGATTTGCAGTACACAGAGACGTCGGAGCGAAGGGGGGCATTTCTAATGTATTGGGGACCGATTAATGAGNAANGGATTGCTTTTTACAAAGGGTAGCTTATCTTCGGCCCCCCTAATAGTAAACAGAAAGGAGATGANGCCCCTACCTCAGCCTGGTCTTGTGACGTCCTTGTGNGTGAATCATAACGCGGTGAANAACATCTGACTTTTTTCGGAATTTGGCTGCTGTTGCAATAATGCACCCAAACAGCAATTTTCTTGACAACTTCTAGTAGACGTTCTTTCAGACATACGGCGCATAATTGCACTTGAGCTTTTCTTGGTCAAGACATAAGCCCCGATTTTTTGCGAGTGATGGACGTTTGTAGTTTTTGTCCATCAACGATTTTTCCACAATTTGCAAACGAGTGGATGAAATGTAGCAAATTTCTCTGACTGCTGCAAAATTTCGGCGTGTTTGTTTAACTGCGTAAATGTCAGTAACTGCTGGAGCTTGGTGTGGGAATGGCTCTTGTGATTTTCGTTGCACAAATAAATTAATGTATCGGAAACACTGCATAGAATAAAAAGTGGATAAAGGTGCTCATAAACTACAACTGAATAGCTGCTTACTACGATGAAGCTTGTTGTGAATCTACCTGATTGTCAAACTAATATTTCTGTTTTATTTAGTCACCAAGCAACCTTATCAAAGAAGGCTTCAAAATTACTGTGCGGTTGCCTAGTGGGCGATTCGTTGCAAAGTGGCTTTCAGGGACGGCAGATAGAGAAGTGTATACTACGTTGGTCTTTCCAGCACTTGCTCAAGGTGATATTTTTATCCTTTTTGTTGCCTCAAAAAAGAAGCAAAACTTGTATAATGTACAAAGCGGAACGTATCATTTGCATATTTGTTATAATATATCAGCATGATGTTTTAATTTAAAGCATCCGAATTCGCCATCTTCACGCTTGTGACTTAAGTATTTTCAATTATATTTCTCTTTCATTTTTGCTTATTTCACCAACCTTTTATTTTTCCTGGATGGACGTTTGCAATTTCAGATTTATGCTTAAAGGCAATAACCTAAACTTTGTTTAGTAAGTGTTGTTCAAAAGTTTCTGCGGCTTCGACATAGTTGAAACAAATTCATAGGGGATATTGTCGTAAAAGTTGCTTTTCGTTGCCTCAGTAAAAATCGAGCTTTTTCACACAATCGAATGATTCTTTAAAAAGCTTTAACAGGAGTCCAGCAGCGAAATACACCTTCCCTGCTATTTTTGTTTCATTCATTAAGGATGCAAACATTACCAATTGGATTACCCTACGCTCTATGTGCAATTAAGACACCAATTTCCATGAGCTCAAAGTTATTGAGCCTAATCGTTGAAATGAGTTTAAGATTCGGTAGTTTTTTGTTCGACACTTGTTCCTAAGCAGTTGCTTGCGACTATCGTCACACGCATTGCAAATGGTAAGTTGGTTTTTATAGCAAAATCACGGAAATGGTTGAACGGCTCTGCTTAGCCATACTGAATTTCTGCATGGGAAGTGCGTTTACGTAAGTCAGTGCTTAGCATTTCCAATCATTGAAGGCCAATGTTTTGAATAAAATTGGCTTTTTTATACAGCAGATTTTCCAGTACTTTGTCAATAGGCGTGGAAAGACGCACTCTGAGCCTGCACTCTGCATTCGTGCGGAGAACTACAGCGACATCTAGTAGAGCATGTATTTGACTAAAAACAGGGACAAAACTTGCAGAGACAGATAGGTTTCATCAACAACAAGCATGGTTTTAAAAACTACCCATCTTTTTTTCTGGGGGGTTCCTGGTTGTTCTTAGTTATTGATTAATATGATTAATCAGAGAATCAAGCAGCTCTAAAATAAAGCAAATAATTCGAAATGACTAGTTTTTCTGACGCTAAAAGTGTAACTGTGACGCAACGACAGTAAAACCCAGCGCAAAATTGTCAGCAACAGATACATTTGATCGATACATTCATTCATTTTCACACCTTTTCTTTCCCTTTCAGGGTAGCATCCCCAAGAGGTCTCGAATTCCCTCACAATGTTCAGCAATATCTGATAGGTACCACATCAAGACGACCAAGCAAAATCTGAGACGCAATCACACTACCTCGTCCTTTGTCGACCTCTGGGATGCTTTCACGTGAGTGTGGCCAGCATGACTCGCATTGCCATTCTTTCTTGGGGCACTCTGGTCACTTGGCCACACAATCGTAGCTGGGATCTTTGGATTCGGAGAAGTGGCTCGACATTCAAGGTTTTACGAGTTTCACTGTTGCCCACTTTGTCACGAATTGTCACGCCGTGACATCTTTGCAAAAATCCCATCTCTGCTGCTTGTACTTGAGATAGCAGTCTTCCAGTCATTAACCAAGATTCATGAGCAAAGGTGACAATGGAGCAAAGACCGATTAACTGAGATACTTAAACTTCGAGACCTGTTGCAGTGTAGTATTTCTTACGTTTAGCAATCACTGACATCACAGGCGAGTTTTCGTTTTCGGGGCCCTAGGCTATTTTAAATTGGGGGCCCTTCTGGAAAGGTTTGCGGCGTCTGATGTCATACAAATTAGCACTACACGTGCTCGTTACATTCATTGAACAAGTTGTTCCAATTCATAAACATATTACTTTATTCTGAATTCCGTCGATACCAGGAACAAAATCAGTCACAATGAAACCAAAGAAAAAGGCAGCCTTGAAGCTATCTGACCACACTCACATTACATATTCATTGAGTACCTCACTGGCCTCGTGTAATCTGAAAAAGGGATTCAGGCGTTTTGTTCCACACATTATACGTAACAATAACCAATCCTCAACGCCATAAAAACAGAATGCTCATCGTCATTCACTTCAATCGTTTCCGCTCAGTCTTTTGTAGAGATGTTTTGTTAGCGGTATAGCAGAAAAACGTGCGTTGAACCAAAACAAGAATAAAAAAATAATTGCTTACAGAAATTGGAAATTGTCCCTTAGCCCAAAACTTTTGGGGACCACCGTATTTGGGTGGTGGCCCTAGGCTTAAACCTTTCAACCTAATGATAAATCCTCGCCCGACTGACATGAGTTTCTGGAAAGACATAACACTAAGGTTTTTTTAGGGCTAAATTTCGTTGCAGCCTGATTGCACGCTGCTGAAAACCGATCACGTGCACGCTGAAGGCCTTGTTCAGAAGATGCAAGCAGCTCCAAATCGTGGCAGAAAAGTGATGACAGTATCGTAGCCAACCTAAAAATTGTTGGGGGGCAATACNTTTTGGGGGAGGAAAATGTTTGATTTTNGGCGAATAACACTATTTTGTTTGAGATACTGCTTCTCAAAGNACAAAATGACTGAATGGTCTAAGAATTGGGGAGCATGGCCCCCAGNCCCCCTGGCTACGCGTATGAGTGATGATCTGCAGATTCCAGTATTGACACCCNCGTCAACTCGGTTGTGACCGTCTATCCAATTCATATAGACTGTGGAGAGAATTGCTGAACGCACAACCCTTTTCGGAGTCCAACANCCACGATGAAGGGTTGTGATTTAACGCATCCGACACTGACACAAAATTCTGAGCAGGAATACAATTACATGAGGGCCAGTATCAGGCTGTCGGCAACATCGTACTCCTTCAACACTCCCCACAGCTTTTCTCGAAGGATCAGGTGGTATGCTTTATCGAGGTGGACAAATCAAACGTAGACATCTTTTGCATACTCCCAAACTTACTCAAAAATTTGCTGGAGAGTGAAAATATTGTTTGTAATTCTGCGTTCCTGGACGAAATCCGCACTGGGTGTCAACCAGTTTAGGTTCAATTATTTTCGCAGGTCAGGAGGGTGCAGTGTTCGAAAAACAGCAGCTTGTAAACAGCCCACTTGGAAACTTCCGAAGTTTTGGAACACTTCATGCACAATTTGAAAGCTCTTCTTATCACATTTCTGTGCGTTGCAAAGTATAGCCATCGACGAATTTCAACAATATGATTATGATAAATCCTGGAAAGATCCAATAAGTTCTTTTCCCTTCTATATAAAGCTAATTTATAAGCAAGAGAGTGCGTCTGAGAATTTTTGACTTCAAAGTTACTTTTCAATGCTTTTTTTGGTCAATCCACAATTGCTTTCCGCTGCGCCGATGTAACAAGTTTCCACCGCAAAATTTTAGCATGCTGCATTAGCTGTGCGACTAATCTTTTTACGAGGCGCAGGCGAGTCTTGGCGAATCGTCGGGGAACCTCTTATCCGCCGCTTGATAATCACAAAACGAACGCGTGATGACAACTGAAAATGCCATGACGCACGCGCGGTAGGTGTAATCTGCCTCGTGGGTTCGTCGAAGAGCTGAGATTTTCAGACGTTAGGCCCTAACTCTAACAGTTAGAGCGTTGACAAACTGCAAGTGGCAAAGTTTCATCAATCTGTTTCGGAGACCTTTGTGGCTGTCAAAACTATTGCATGCGCTTATGTCTACAACAGTGCAGGCCGGTAGCCACGAAGTGGTATTTGAAGGCAGCTACCCCCAAATGTTGTTTGTTCCCCCAAATTTTGTGCCTATTTAAAATATATGTTTTAAAATAAAACCAAAAGCTTTGCTCTCCTATAAATGAATTTTGCACCCCTAAACCTTAAACCTGGCTATGGGCTTGCAACTTTGTTATACAAAGAAATGAGAAATGTTAGGACATGATTTCTGTCGAAACTTTTTTCTGATTTATTTGGTCTCCCTCCCTCTCATACGGCAAGTCTGGTCTCAATGCTGCAGCATTTTTTCAGTGTTTTACAGACTTCGTTTGGCAAATAGTAAGTCAAAAATCCGCCGCCCTACGACGTTCATACATTATGATATTGGCGACGAATGTACCCTACTAGTTTCAACGCTTGAACCGAAGTTTTGGAAGCACCGAATAGTAAGTTAAACTGTCCTTTCGGACCACTATTACTTTTAGCGGGCTTTCGAGTGGCATTTTTGGCCTGCGGGCCACGAATTTTGCCCATCAATGCATTAAAATGTTATCCTGTAAACTGGGTCTATGCAGTCATGTTGGTTAAGAATGACAAGCCATAAAACTAAGCCCTGGTCAATTAGAAATCTTTTAAAATTCTGTTTTGATCCACAGTCTGTCGCAAGAAGATTTTAAAGCGGCTTTGGCTAATTGAACCTGTAAGCTTTTGTTTACAAGTTTTTGGACTAAATACGCGTCGTTGGCGTGAAGTCGATTTCTTAGTAAAACACTTTGCAATCAGATTCGACTGTGTCACCCTTGTGGTGTCTTGATATCTTTTTAAATGATAAGCAACACGAGGGTTTTTTATTTTCACTTAAAGGTTTACTTCCACTGGTGAACAAGAAAAGGTTATTTCGGAATAGTTCAACTGCACAGATAGCAGCAAACCAAACCACCAGTCCGAAAATAAATTTCAATTTTTTGCGACTTACCAATGCTTTGCTGCTTATTTTCAGCGTGAAACGCCTTTTGTGTATTTTATAGTCGTTTGATTTGCCGCTACTCCTTTTGTCGACCTTTTGTCTTGAAAATTGGCTGACACTGCCCTCTTTTGCCTGAATTTGAAATATTTTGTAGCCGTAGTAGGCGACCGTCCGTAGGCTCTCCGCCCGACTCGATTTTAGCATCTCGTGAAATGCGAAACATCGAAACAAGAATATCAACAATATATGTCTTTCAGTATTATGCATATGATGTCATTGGTATTACATCCGGCACAAAACAAGCTGCTGGGGTTGTAATTTGCAATTTGCAATTTGCAACAGCTGTTGAGAACCATATATTTGTACCAGGATCTTCAATTTCTGTCAAGTTCAAAAGATGTTCTCGTTTAATAAAATGATGAAAGGCTCTATCCTATTATCATGAATCAGATTTTGTGTTAGTTTTCTTTAGGTATCAGGTGCGATGACAACTAAGGGAAACAAAAAAAGACATGCTTGTAAAAATGCTTAAATCAGAGGCAGAAACGTGCTTGCAAAATACGATTCGTTCTTCCTAATGCCGCAATCTAAGGTTAGATAGACTTGGTTTTCTTATGCATTAGTAACGTGCTGGGTGACATCCAGCATTTAGATAGTCGAAAAGAAGTTTTTGTCGAAAAGTAATAGTCGGAAAGTAGTTTTTGTCAAAAAGGAAAAAAGCGTTACTGTTGGAACATTTTGTTTTTTGTACCTGCGCCTTGGACGTACGTAGTTCCGTTTGGTTCTCACATACTATTAACCGCTTTTTTCCACAGTCACGAGGTCAAGACAGTGTCTATTGTCGTTTCCTCAATGGCTAAATTCACGCGATTGCTAGAACGTGCACTTAAGTTTAACACACCTAAGGAGATGTTTTGAGTTCAAACTGGTGAAACGTTTGTATAAGCAATTGGCAGGGTCGCAACCAGCTGATGTTTTCCGGGGTCAAAATGATTGTAACTTGTTGCACTATTTTCGGGGATCGTTGCAGCTTGTTGTTGTACCAAACAACTAGCATGATTTTGAATTTCGATGGGCAATTGCCCGGTTGCCCATCTCGTGGTTGCGGGGCTTGGCAATTGGTGTGTTGCAATGCTTGAAACGAACGGGCTTATGAAAAACTTGTTCGCTAACGAAATAATTCAAGTCAGTAACTAAAATCAATTTTGTTTCTCTATGCTTCACAAAAACTTTTCTTAACCATTTTCAATTTCTCCTTTCGTCAAATGTAAACAGTTCAGCATTCTGTTTGCGAATAGCATTACATCAGAGCAGCAAACACGTCGCCTAGTCTTGATTGTTGTGTAGGTAAAATCAATAGAACTTGCAGATTAGTCTCTTTGGACAAAAGACTGATAAAAATCATTTTTCCAGTTAGAGGGTACACACCGCAAATGGGGGCTCAGATCTCCAAGTATCCCACAGACGAGGAATCTGGATCGGAGGAAAATAATGTCAAAATTTTCAATTGTTTTTTTGTTGCACTGGATTTCAGTGCATTCTCAAAAATCGAGCACTTTTTTGAAGATTAAGAAAAGGAAAAAGCTGTCAATTCGATCGATTTTGACAAGAGTCACAAAGGACCCTTTCAGCGTTAATGCACAATGTGAGCTTCATACGCTTATGGCAAGCGTGGAAGAAAGAGCAATCCTGTGTTGAAAAAACTAAGAAAATATTAAAAACTGTCCTAAAGCAAGTTCATGAAAGGTTAGCGGTGTGTCCACATCTTGTGTTTCCTGCCCCTTGCGCGCGTCTGGATTCTCTGAAAACGGATAATATTGAAACGTTGCAAATTTATCTGTTCATTCATTCATTCATGCATTCATGCATTCATTCATTCATTCATTCATTCATTCATTCATTCATTCATTCATTCATTCATTCATTCATTCATGCATTTATTCATTGATTTTCATACCAGCTTTTCTTCTCAGGAAAGCCGCGTGGGCAGCAGGCCTAGGAGGACTCTAAATACTTCACGGTTTTCAGCAATCTCTTACAGTTCTACTGACTCCAAAGCGAGGTCGGAGATAACAGTTTTAACATTGCCTCGTCATGTTTACACAGCAATGAAAAAGGCACAAAAAATGCAAATGACAATATCTACAAATTAAAATATACTGCAAGATGGCATAAAAGACAGATAAAGCCTTCGCGAAAAAATTCTTCATCTGCACGGAGTAAGGCGCATTAAAGCAAACCTGGGTTGGCATGCAACTTTAATTTTGATAATTTTCCAACCCTAGATGTCTCTGTTTTTGGTGTCAAAAACATTTTCTTGCGTGCTGAATACAGTTGTGGCAGTAGCATGACTTCACATTACAGCAAGAGAAAAACATTTCTGCAATCTTTGCACAACGCGAAACATAACAAGCAATGCACATATAATAATAATAATTCATGCATTTATAAAGCGCCGAAATCCGACATGTCGCTCTAAGGCGCTGAACAATGATGTTACGAAAGTGACA
>JGI24159J19872_10010858_pt1 | contig 11951 bp, 6 predicted proteins | sample Ectturendosymbi4_FD_19872 | JGI IMG/M metagenome (IMG submission 19872) | reverse complement strand
TGGTTTATTACGTCTGTTTACAAAAAAATCGTAACTAGCAATTAAATAAATGGTACCGTTTACCACATAAAACTGGTTCTAGATGAGAAAGCACAACTAGGTTCATACATTAGGCGCACCGCATTATAAGGTGCACTTTCGATTTTTGAGGAAATTAAAGGATTTTAAGTGCGCCTTATGGTCCGAAAAAAACGGTAGTTGCCCTGATTTGTTCGCAGGCAATAATCTGCTTACCGCGCACGCAAAAACCTGTGAGCGAATGTTACGTCATAGAGCGGTTTATGGGGACAATCATGGAGTGGTATGAGTATTGCACATTTGCGCACTACTTGATGCAATCGGAGGGCTGCACACCCTAAGGAAGAGTACAGAGAATTTGCGTTAACTAATCAGAGACGAAGAAGCGCAACTTGGGTTTCCGATATTTGGCAAAATTGTAAAATTCATCGGTCGATTTATAGTCTTAAGAGAAAATGTGGTTTTATGATCAAAAGCTGCCCTTCCGCGACAGACCCTTTTTTCCAGGCTAGATGCGCCCCTGATACCAGTGGTTCCTAACCTTTTCTCTACCACTCCCCTTTAAGTAATTTCCCTTTGTTTCATGCCCCCTTGACAATAAAGTTGCATGAGCAAATGTATTTATTGGTTAATTTATTGATCAAACTGTCCATGTTGCAGAGCGCATGAGGGCTTGCGCCCCCGCTTAAGACCCACTGGTATAACATGGCAGCTTGCATCCTCAGTTACAAGGGATGTGGGTCAGGGTATAAATAAATATGCTATTTGATGGATTGCACACTGCAATGTGTGGAACTAGTTTAATGTACCTGCCCACGACAATGAGGTGGCTTTGTTAAAATATTTATATGTACACCATTATTTGACAGAAACACNACTTTTGCAGCGTTTTAAGTTACATTTGTGGAACAACCCGCAGCTACATATCTTGACGAAGGTTAAGANGAATGTTTTCATAAAATNAAATTCAAAAGATAATTTTTGCTCCCTGTTGAGTTTGGCCCTCGTCTGTCGTTTTGATGCGTTCCCGTATTGGGGTTCAGTCTCATTTTGACATTTTTATATCAATTTGTTGCAGGACCGCAGCTTGTTTTCTACTGTTTTGGCATCATGACCGTGCTTAACTCCATCGCTGGCGATAGTCTAGTTTTATACAGGTAGTCTTCAGTGTTTTTCATTTATTTATCAGTTTTACTTTTTACCTCGCAGTTCTTACTATTTTAGGAACTAACGATGCTGTTCCGAATGCAAGTATTCTTCTGTTGCAAATAAACTGTGATCTGATATTTGCCAAAGCCTGCTGAATTATGACACTTAGTGTTAGATTTAGTTACCGGTTTACAAAAAATTGATGGAAACATCATGATGCATGAGTTAGCACTTACAGAAAGATTTAACAAGGTTGGGTCTTCAGCGCACTGTTTCACAATTTCTGCAGCTTTATCCATATGTTTGTACAATCGTTCACATGCTTCAGCCATGTTCTTCTTTTGGAGGTTCATCATAACTTTGAGCGTTTCTCTGGCCTGGTGTGGTCTGACGATTAACAAATTATTACTTTATTGACAATACCACTGCCGCTTTTGAAACAAAATCTGGATGACACTTCAGAAATATACACTTACCTGAACTCATTGATCAAGTGATGGACATGAATAAAAAGCAAATTGAGATCTTCAATTTTTTGATCCCTTCCTGGTGATGTTCCTGATTTCACCAAGATGTCCAACAAGTCCAGAAAGTTGCATAGTATTGATACTGTCAACTTTTTCAGCTCTTCACGCTTGTTGTAAGGGTCAGGATAAAGTCGAGGCAAGCCCTTTCACAATTCATAATAGGAACTTCTCAATATCAAAGCAGCACTACAAAATAGAACTCTGAAATATGCATTCAATTTTTAAAGAAAAATAGTTCTGAAAGCATTAACTGCATTTTGTCATGCTGAAAGAGTTGTGTTAGAATACTAATTTACATGATCATGCCTGAAGTTTTGAGTAAGTCACCAGTTAATAAAAAGGTGGTCTACCTACACAGCAAATTTGCAGTGATTTCAAATATTAGTACTGTGTGGTATGGACACAGTGTTCTATCAAGGTGTGAAATCTACTGTAGCAAACCAAATATTGCTTGTCATGTTATATGCGATACCCATTTATCAGGTGTTTTGCACTGAAGTCGAACAAAAAACAGTGTTACAGCTGGATATAGTTGTGCATCTGGTTAGGTAGGCATTGACGCACAAATCTACCAATGTTTTATTGCTTTAGTGGTCTGTTGGCCATGCAAGTTCTTAATCAAGCCTTTTGAATAAGCCTGACCTATATTTGAGCAAATGATGAATAAATAACTACAGGACTGCCAATTTACCTGGACATGTCGCCTTCAAAGGACAACAACTCAAGCTACATTCAAACAGAGTAGTGTAGTTCCATCTATGACTTCATCAGCTTTAAAACGTCACCATTTCATTTATAAATAGAGCAGTTCAATCAATGTACTTTGGTGTTACACTTAGCATGGCTGCAAAAGATCAATATCATTGAAACCACCAATTGCAATTATAAATATTTACTGTACTTGAAGCGTTCGTTCATTTTCAAACCAGCATTTCCTCTTGGGAGGGTCAGATGGGAAGCAGACCTAGGAAGGCCCTAACAGTTCATGTTTTTCAGTAAACTCTTGATAGTTCTATATTTGAAGTAGACAGAAACATAAATTTACAGCAGCACACAAGGCACATCCATTACCTGTGATTCAAGAGGTCTTATGATAGCATCATCCTGATGGCATTGTTGGCCAAACATCTGGAAAGAATCTGTCAGTGGGCGAGGAGGGTTTGGAGCTTTGCCAGTTCGAACAGCTTCATCAGTATACATCTCCACATACTAGTATGACATGTACAATAGAAACACAAAATCAAAGAAGTATTATTCTGCACACAGCAGAGACAGTACTGGTGTATTGTAACTTATTAAATGACTGAAAACTATATTCAAAAAGAGAGGAAAACCTCAAGCCACTATTATCATGAATATTAAAAACTCCTTTTCACTTAATTAAGAATTATAAATGTTGAGAGTGGAATTCTACCAACTTAGGTTGATGATACTTTGAGCGATAATGTGCAATCATTTTCTGAGCTTTTCAAATTTGCAATTTAGGGCAATCCATAGCACTACTCTTAAACCTCCAACTGTTAATGTCATGAAAGTCAAAGATTTAACTTTGAAACAGTATATATACATCACGTTTGAAAAGCAGTATATTGATGATAGAAAATATAAAAAACAAAATGCAATATGCCATGCTGGTACAAAAGCAAGCCTTGTCAGTATAGTCAGATGGAGTAAAAAAATTCATTACTTAGTGCTCACACTTTTTTGGGTGCCAGCTGACAAATATATTGAAAACTGACACTTGCAAAATTTGGACACTATTTCCTGCACATAAGAAAATTTCACGAAACACAATTTTGTCTTTTTTTCAAAAATATGCTGGCCACATTTTCATGAATTAAGCCATTCTCAGACTGCAGTGAGGATATACAGCAGTGAGCAATGACAAAAGAGTGCGACTGTGCACACACTGCTGACTGCAATCAAATTTTTTTCTGAAGTCTCACCACCATGCAAAAACAGTGTTCAGACACATTTTGGAAGTTTTCAGCTTGCAAGGTTTATAAAAAATTGGCACATTTTTTACGATTTGTTGTTTTTGACAACTCTTGGCACATTTTTTAATGATTTGTGTGTGTTGGGAAACAAAGCTGTTTGCTGTGTAGTTCAGACGTATTGGAAGTTTTCGTCTTGCAAAGTTGCTAAAGAAGTTCTGGGCACATTTTCATGATTTATGTGTCTGGAAACAAATGTTTGCGATGATGTTCAGATGCATTTTGTGCATTTTCAGTTTGCAAGGTTTTCTTGAAATTGTTCTGGGCACATTTTCACTATTTATGCATCCAGAAATGAAGCTGTTTGATGCAGCGTTCAGACACAAATAATCATTTTTGACTTCCAAGTTTTGTAAAAATGCTTTAAAACCTGATTCTACAATTTTACTCACCCGAAAATCTTTGCTGTGTAGTTTGGGCGCATTTATAAGTTTTTGACTTCCACATTTCATAAACTTACTCTGAGAGTCTGGACACATTTTGACTACTAGTGCACCCACAAACAAAGCTTTCGCTGTGACATGCAGACATATTTTTAAGTGAAGTGATTGCAAAAAACACTTGGACTGGCACTACAGACACATTTTGCGGTATCTGAGCTTCAGAATAATTTGTGATACCTGAGCTAGACTTGGGCTGGCACCATTAGACACATTTTGTGATCTCAGCTTCCCAATTATGGGTTAAATAGTAATTTGTCAATATTTGCGCTTTATTATGTTTTGACAAAGTTTAAGTAAATTCATTGTGCAGTATCATTAGCCTTATTCAATTGTATTGTACTGTTGGTTTAGTACAACAGTAAGCAACACACAAAAAAGACAAGAACAGTCAGTCAGGGCTGTATGCAGGGCAAACCCAGCCTGAGAGACAAGGTCCACATTTGTGAAGGAGAATGTAGACAGTTTGCATACTGCTCATTTCATTTTTGCCTGATAAATGTGATGACCGGTTTTTTGGTTGTTTATCGAAAAAAGTTCTGTTTGAAAGTGTGGGAAATTAAGTTAAGACCTTTTTTGGTCATTCATCAAAAATTATTCATGAATTTTTGAAGGAAACAATAAACAGTTTACATATTGCTCAGTTCATTTTGACCTGACAAATGTGATGAAGGTCATGCTGGAAAAAGTAACAACCTTTTTTGGGTCATTCATCAAATATGGTTGATGAAATGTATGTTCTTCGAAAATGAATACATTTTAAGAAAACTTATAAAGGGCACCTACATTTATTTTAATCTTGATGTCACTTTTTTGACACAAGCCAACTTACAAAAATTTTATCTAGAGGGAACACTGATGCGGAGTCAGGATTTTGCAACATTTTTTGCAATTAAAGAAAACTCTCATGGGCCGTAAGGCCGCATGTGGATTGGGTGCCATACGTTGTGCAGGCCTGACCTACACAAATGTGCTTGTTACAGCAACTGAAGTAAATATTTCTGCACAATTTTCCATAAAGCATTATACACAGAAAGATTGAGTCAAATGTATATACCTCCATCACAGGCAGTGGCATAGAACTCTGAATTTGAGCCTCAATAGTAGTTGCTTGCACAGTGTTAGCCATGTTGCAATGTAATGAAAACAAAAATCTGTAGAAGGCAAGGATAATCTGATAGCAATTGACTAATCATAAAGCACCACAAGGTTTATCTGCAAAATCATAAGACACAATACAATGTAAAAATTACAAATTTTAAAAATGCTTATTCAACAATATAGATAAATTTGTATGATTGAACAAAATTGCAGACTTTTATTCAGCCAAGTAGACTTTGGCAAAAGCAAAAATGATATGACAAAACATCACTGGAAAATGACCACAAATGCATTTGAAATTTTAATTCAAATGATATGAAAACTACACAAGAAAATGCCAGAAGAAAATCATTAGGCTCTCCCTCCATATAGCAAGAACAAAAAAGCAACACATGAAGAACATTTCTAAAGGTTATGAAAAACACTTCACTCCAAGCAAGCGGTATTGCAACTTATGCTACAGTGGCAATGGGGCAACATCATCCTCAAGGCAAAAAGTACGACACAAAAATCCTCAACAGTAATTAAGCAACGGAATCATAACTGCATGGAGGGAGAATTGCGCATATGGTGAAAAATGTTGGGAAAATAGCATCAATTACTAAAGCAGCAGTGAAATACAGATCAAAAACTGGTTAGTTCCTGTTGTTTCATTGCCACAGTCCTATAAAGACAGCTACCACAAACACATAAATGAAGCTTCAAGAAATAAAAGTATTAGATGAAACTTACAGAATTGATTTGGGAGCTGAAAATGAAAATGTTTTGACTATGTGTTAATTTTGTTCATGTAAAAACATGAAGAATGACAGGTAAAAAACAAAACAACTGAGGCATAAAAGATATAACAACAAAGATAATTACCGCACATGCGACACAAGTTTAATAGAAAGAAATCAAAGCAAAAAATTATAGAACTCAAAAAATTTTACAACAAATCCACTTCACTATCTATTCAACACTAGGGCTGTGGAGCCATAGCTCAAGCAATTTTAGATGGCTAGAGCTGGAAATTTGGGTTCCAGTGCCACAGACACAGTTTGTGGGGTGAGTTATACAAACAAATACAGTGGTTTTTAGTTTTTAACGGAACAAATTGTTCTGGAGCCACAGCCAGAAACTTCTAGATGTTGGAGCTGAAGTCAGAGCCAAAAAATTAGATGCTTGGAGCGGAAATTTAAGTTCTGGCTCCACAGCCCCTGCTAAACATCAAGTGTCAGATCTACTACTAGCAGCCTACATTAAGTCGCCATTCATTGAAGTCCAAGTTTTACTGATAACACACTGTCATATAATATTACATGGATGCATGAACTTTGAAACTTCTAAGTAATAAAGTGAAATCAGATGATAACATTAAAGTAGTGACCACGATCTGCAAAAGTTTACATATTCTTTGACCTGGCAAGACTACGGCAGAGTTGAAGCTTCCATAGACTAAGCCAAGCAGATAATCAAATAGTTAATTTTGATATTTCTACGCTTGCATGATGTTAAGTCCTTAAAGGAGAGTCAGCTTGAAAGTTAATTTTCTTAAATGCAAAGAATTTTGTTTAAGAGCATTTTCAAAAACTCCTGATAATGACAAAGTGTACAGAATTTCACACAGATAGGAAAAGGAATTACCTTTTAATATGTACTGTTTTTTTGCAAATATGTGGATACAAGGACTCTTGGTGACAGTGCACAATCCAAACTAGTTTTTCCTTGCTTTCTGTTTCCCACCTTCACATTTTGCAGTTAATGAATTCTTTTAATCAGAGTTCGTGTATCAAACCAAGAGTGATTTGGTCATTGACATTTGGCTGCTAGCACCAAATGCAACCTTGCTGAAAAACTAATCTTCTTAACCATACCTTCAACACCTACAAAATTTAGCCTATACATCCAAATAATCCAATTTTTGAATATGTCACCAATTAAAAAGGTAATTCCTTTTCATAAACAAGTGCTTGTTATCTGACATGAAACCCAAGAGCTCTAAAGCTTTGCATAGACCTTGAATATTGAACTGCATCTTGTACAATGAANCATTTGCCAATGTGGCCTTGGAAAAAGCATCATGCTCACAACTGCTTCATGTGCAATGGATACTTCATTCCTTCTTGCAGTCCANAAGCTGGGTATTAACATTGGTGCCTGTCCTTTGTATAAAGATGTTACCTTTAAACCGTGAGGTATTTCAAATCCTTTTAGGACTGCTGTCTCTGCAACCCTCCCCAGACAAAAAGTGGGTATGAAAGTGAATGAATGGACTTTCATTAGAAGTTGTTTTTCTCTCAAAAACAGCAAACCAAATGGAGTGACACTCCCCTTCAGCATTCCGACAGATGGATATGTACCCCTTCAGCATTTCGACAGATGAACATGTACCCCTAAAATCTCTTATGACAAAATATTTTGTCATGATTATTAACGCAAATATTCAACAATAAGCATATAATAATTTTTGAAAATAATATTCGCTCATATATATAGAAATCTTTGGAAACAAATAACATGTAAATATATTATTCTCTTCTATTGCCAACCTTAAATGTACCCCTTCAGATAGGAAAATATACCCCTGAGGGTACATGTACCTGAGGTTGAGAACCCCTGGTCTAATGCCTAGGCCCATAATTCTTTAAATCTACATTTGTGTAGAAAATTATCATACAGATACATGATGAATGGACGTATAAACCATTACAATTACAGTTAATTCAGGTAAGTATGTATAGACTAAACACTGAAGTAGTCTGACTGATCAAAAAAGCATACTCAAAAATCTCCTTAGANGTGGGACCAGCAAGGACAATAACTATGACACAAGAAGTTCCTTGGCCAACTGACCTCTATTCAGCCCCAGCATCTCCACNACATTTCTTGCTTTAGTTGATGTCTATTCATCAACTTAATTCAGTTCAGATCAAATATTTATTGCATATTCATGGTAGGTAGTGTCCTGTAGTTGGGACCAATTAAAGATGGATTGAAAATGTAGGCCTTGTAATTTCACAGTGAGGGAAGTACATTTACTTCAAAGAATAATGCACATCTGGCAAATTTCTCAGTTTCTCTGCAGCTTTCTCAGCTGTTAAATCACGCTGAGCTTGAGCTAACATTTCATAACCAACCATGAACTTTTTAACAGTTGCAGATCGTAGTAGAGGAGGATAGAAGTGAGCATGCAGTTGCCAATGACTGACATCAGACTGCAGATGCTTTCCTGTGGGTGCCCCATGCCAGCCCATCGAGTAAGGAAAGGATACTTCAAATAAGTTGTCATATTTAACCAAAAGGCTCTTCATTGCCTGAGCTAAAGATGATTTTTCTTCTTCTTTAAGGTCTGTCATGCGAGAAACATGCCTTTTTGGAAGAAGCAATGTCTGATAAGGCCATGTAGCCCAGAATGGTACTACAACTAACCAGTGATCATTCTCGACTACAGTTCTTTCACCAGATCTCATTTCTTTGTTGACATAATCAAACAGCATAGGCTTTCCATATTTTTGCAAATACAGCATTTGATTGTGGTCTGCAAGTTTTCCCTCATTCGGAACAAATGAGCTTGACCAAATTTGACAGTGAGGATGAGGATTTGAACAGCCCATTACAGACCCCTTATTTTCAAAAATTTGAACCCATTCATATTTTGAGCCAAGGTCATGCACAAGGTTCACCCACTGATTGATAACTGCAAGAATTTCTTCATGGGACATTACAGGTAAGGTGACATTTGACAGTGGATGAAAACACATTACTTTGCAGTTTCCAGAAGCAGATGCTATTTGAAACAATGGATCATCTGATTCTTTAAGAATATATGACTGTTCCTCTAATGCTGGAAAGTCATTATTAAACACATATGTTCCAGAATAATTTTCATTCCTTTTGCCACTAGATCTCATATTACCAGGACAAAGAGGATTTTGGGGATCATAAGGAGGAATTCCATTGGAAATTGTTTTTTCCACCTGACCAGACCACGGTCTTTTCATCCGATGAGGTGAAACAAGTACCCATTCATCACGCAAAGGATTATACCTCCTGTGTTGGTGCTGATTAGGATTAAATTCTGACATTTCTACAAAACTGAGTGGTTGAAGTAACGACTAGCACAAGCAAGCTGATAAAAGTTTGGTCTCATCAGTCCTGTTTGAACAAACAGTAGGTTAGATTATCCATCCATGAATCAGTTTAAGCACACGAAACAAAGCTGAAAATGCAACCACAAAATAATTTCTCATTTAAAATCTAAGCTTCCCTGATGCATAAAACTTAGAGACTTTTACAATGTTTCAACTTTCCTAGTTTCATGGTACAGCTGGCGCAAAATGACTTAGGACCTATCCCCAAAATTTTAAATTGTTTAGTATGTATGAACAGGGTTGCCAGATGCTTGACAGGAAATATGGCAAGTGTCTGTCTAATTTATGGCAAATTTTTAGCAAAAAATTTTTGAAAATTGCAAAATTTTTGGCAATATGGATTTTTTATTACAAAATGGCAATTTTTTGGCAATATTGATTTCATTTCATATTTTTTCCATACTTTTACATTTTTTAAGTTTGTCAATTAAGACAAAGGTCTGTTCTAAAGGAATAAAAATGCGTTCTCAGAAGGCGAAATATATCCTCTGGCTCTTATAGTTTAGATCTGTCATTCTCAAAGTGAGCGAAAAGGGCTATTTTAAGGGGCAAGGAGGTGAAAAACTAAAGGGGAGTGTTAGGGGAGCAAAACAACACAAAGAGGGTGAAAATGCTTAACTGCTAATCGATCATTCAATTGAGTTATCTTCAGTAGTCTAAAGCAATTTATCTGTTAAATTTTTACTCTAGATTGTCTAAGACTCTACGTGCCCAGCTACAGTGTGGATTATTTTGACAAAAATTCTGAACGCTTAGCGTCATGATATAGTTGCTTAGTTCAGCTGTTTAATTTAACGGCTGGGTTCAGTTATTTAATAGTTTCTTTAAATAAAATTCTTACATTTACTAACTTGTGTTTCCTTTATCAGGCTTGGGGCTAAAACAACATGTCAGGAGTGAAAAAAAGGGGGGTTGGAATTAAAAGTTCGAGAAACACTGGTTTAGATCATAGACCCTGATTCTTGGCTGCAAAATGATTCCTTATGATTAAGAGTTAAAAGCTCAAAGTAATATTTTAGGCCTAGTTGAAAACCAGAAGCAATATATTTCAGTTTTAATCAAAATATTCTGGTTTGATTTTTATTTGCAGACTCACTACTTTAAATCTTTAAATGCACACAAACCTAAGCACAGCGAGACCTGAAACAGTAACAGCAGGTTAATTTTAAAATATATTCACAGTTATGATTGGTTGTTAATCAAATGAAACACTACAACAATTACAGCAATTCCTCAAGCGGTAAATCGTATTCAGACATGTTGTCTTAGCTGTACTTTCTAAAGTTTTGGTGTTAATTTGATAAATTTTGTTAATATTAACAGTCACTGCTAATATTTCAAAAATGGCAAATATTTGGCATTAAAAAATATTGCCAAAAAAAATTGGCATATTTTTCGGAAAACAGTGATATTTGCCAAATTTGCCATCATCTGGCAACCCTGTGCATAAGCATTAATCCATGTCTGGACTATTACTTCAATCAGTTTACTGCGAACCACATGGCATATTGATCATTGGGTTATTATGAATAAAAGGATGCAATATTGGTATTGTTATGTCGCAAAAAATAAGATTTATGTTTGTATCAAATCAAGTAAGATCTCTGGATCATGCAACTCTGGTTTTTAAATTGAATGGAATTATAAAGAAAATCAACCAGACTAAAAGATTATAATCAGTCTTTCAGTAGCCTGGTTACAAATGAGAAAAAAGAACAAGTTACTACTAAGTATATTTTAAATCAGATTACATGTTAGAATTCACAATGGTAATTTTCCTGACCATGAAAATAATATATGCAAATTTATGTTATATTTGCTTAAATTTCAAAAATAAAAAAAATTGGCAATATTCAAAATTAACCCTTTTTCCAAATTTTTCCACACTTTTCAACATGTTTTTAATCTTAAAAAATTTTGTTGAGGATATTCAGCATACTTAAGAACTGTATTGTTAAACATTCATTAAATTTTTTTTTGTATTTAAACATATAAAATTAAATTCGATGTAATTAAAAAAATTAGATTAAATTAGATTTAATGTAAAAAATTACATTTAGTTAAAAAAATTACATTTTTTTAATTTCGTAATAATATTTTTAAAAAATGTTTTTGATTAGGAAAAAATTTTTAATGGATATATATTATTATATAAACATATAATTTTTTTACCTAAAGATCAAAAATAAGCATGGGTGACCAAGATACAGTAGTATCCTCATAACACCAGCCCTTACATAAAAAAAGTTGACATGAATTGAAGTCGCACTATTTGAGTTCTAGGTATTTAAAAATCATCATGCTTGAATGCACATGAAAAACATGTTGCCTTATAACAACGATTAACCAGGGTTCAAACGTCACCAGTGAAAAACTTCCTGTGTTGTTTTGTTCAGCATGGAACCTTCCACTTTACTGCAAACTTAAATATTAAATGAAAAATTCAGAGATAGCCTAAAGGAGTGAAAATCAGTTGAAGTTCAACAGCAAAACTCCAAGAATATTTTGGTCCAATCCTCTTGAAAAACGTCAAAAATTCAAATGCTAATAATTTCGGAAATACAGGTCCGATTAAAAACTTCCAACTTT
>JGI24159J19872_10010855_pt1 | contig 11952 bp, 7 predicted proteins | sample Ectturendosymbi4_FD_19872 | JGI IMG/M metagenome (IMG submission 19872) | reverse complement strand
CGATCGCGAGTTATCAAGAAATTTTCTAGTCGATTCCAGTCGAAGACAAGTTGGCCACCCCTGATATAGACCCTCTGTAATATTTTCGCGTTGTAAAGTTATCGTTCTGTATTTCTATTACGTATGCTGTGGCGGTTCTGGTTTACCAGTCCAGAGGCACTTTATTCGCTGTTGCATTTCGGGGGTGAGGAGGTTAGTTTTCTATAAATATCAAGACCTTTGCAGTCGAAATGACTAGAGTAATGCGACACATAGCAAACGCTTTTTTACTTTAGGCTGCACGATAGCGTATTTATGCACCAACAAGTAATTTTTCTAAGAGATACTCTCTGGAAGATGAAATACTTCCCATGTTGTTCTTCACATATGACATGTGATTGATTTAGATAAGCGCTTCACAAATACAACATTAATATTAAACTTTGCCTCCTACACTAAACTTGATGCCACTGAGATTAAAAACTGAATATCCCAGCGCTATGAAACACATATGACATAGCTGCCCTGAGTTAATTTCGTATAATTTTGGCATCCTGTTTCTGGAAGGTGTATTCCCTGCATATCAGCATTTATGTTATCTCTTAGCGACTATACTACCAAGTTGTAACAAAGATTTAATTTAAACTTAAAACAATGCTGTAGTAAGATTACCGCCAGAGGAAGAAACAACCTTAAAAAAATAAATTACCGGTAACAAAAAAATTGTAAAATCAAAAACATCGTTGGCATACCTCATGCCATTTCATTGCAACGGAGTTCTGCTCAAAAGCAAATGCTCTAATGGTTTTCCATTTAGTGACCGTGGGTGTTTTTTTGTCTTCCATGGTTACGATTCCTTTCGGTCCAGCGCCCAGTATCAAGCCTGTTCCAGCTACGCGCTTTCCGGATCCTTGATTTGAATAAGCAAAGAGACATTTTTTTGTTTCGTAACGGACAGAGGCATTAATCAAGTTGGCTGAAGAAATGGAAAAGACAAAAATTACATAGAAACATTTGTTACGCATTTCCATATAACCTTATTAGACGAGGGTTTAAAATTCATGTTTCCACACGGTGAATTACAGTTTATACCCTCCGCTTGTATCCATAGGCTTTCGAAACATTGGAGATTAGATTGGCGTAAGCAAGCAGTGAGTGACTGAATGGATGTATAGCCGACACTGGCGTGATTTATAGATTTTGTCATAACAATCAATACATTTAAGGCAGCTCCGACATAATGCGTTGCCCTCTAAAATCGCAATGAGGCCTATATTTTCCGAAAATGTCACAGAAACTCTGAACTGTAACAAAACCTAAAAATGTCATCAAAGTTAGCAAACATAAACTCTTTACAAACTTTCAACAAAATGATATGCTTCTGGGACGCAGCACCCTCGCCACTCCCCCGTGGGTCAAAGGTCGTGCCGCGATTGGTACAACTTCGAATAAGTTGTATCTAATCTAAAAGTGCAGCGTTTTGCAAAATGCGTTGTTTCGTATAGAGTATCGAATATGAATCAGTGATAACCCTTGTAGGTTCGAAAGCATTCAAGGAAAAAGACTTTCTCACCGGACTTGTACGCAGGATAGAAGTGTACTCCGTACATATCCAGGGAGGATGCAAGTTTAAGGAACTTGATGTCTGACTGAGTTGGAGAAAAACCTTGCAGACAACGGTGAAGTTCTATAATCTGCAGGATTTGCGAACAATGGCAGTGAATTTAGTCGCATTAAAATGCATTCACTAGAAAAAGGTCAAACTGCAAATGTTTTGCCTATGGATTGGGTTTAACCGGCCCAGTAATTCAGAAAATAAGTAGGGCAAAAACTTCCTCCTTGCGGATAACTGCGAATAATAACTGAAAGTAGATCAAAATGTTCATGCATTCATAACGGGATCAAACAATGACAATATTCAAGTTTTTGTGAGTTCACGGATGACTGCTATAAATTACTGGCAAAATCTCCTTCCCAAAATACGTCAGAAAAACCTTATGAGAAGACATACCGGCATCACACTTCATCGTTTTATTTGTGGAAAAGATTCACTTGGTTCGAGAAATTGCGCTGTCCGGAGAAGAAAATATTTCATATTTCCCAGACAGCACGATGGAACAGAATTCAGGTGCAGCTTAAAAACTTTTCAATAAAGCGAAATTGCAGGGGAGTAAGAGGTATGAGCAAGGGGGCACAATTCCCCGGGCGCAGAATCACTATGGGAGCGCCGAATCACTGCGGGGGCGCTGAAAAATCCCAACAATGTCTCATGTACTTTCTTCAGTACAGTACATTTTCTTCCGAAAGACCTCAGGTTTGAACATGGGGGCGCCAAACTTGTTTCTTGCCCCGGGCGCCATCTTACTTCGTTACGCCCCTGCAGGTATGAGAAGTCAACTTAAAAATAAGGCTTTACGAATTCCACCCTGGGTATTGTTGTCATATTTTGAGATTTTGACAGCGATAGTTCGAGTGGAAAGATTTCGGTTTTGACTTCCATTCCCAGCTGTGGTAGAGCACCTTGATATTGCCAAGTTATATGAAAATCGCTAAAACAGAAGTATTTGTTCAAAACCTATTTCACGATTTAAGTCAGCTACAGTTACTAATTTGGACATCAAAATGTGATGAGTTTTGTCCCAAGATGTTCAAAGATAGCTAACAGAATTACAATGAAGTTTTAAAAATTCATTTTTCAAAAGACATATTTCACAACACACTGTAAATATGTGCATGCAATCAGTTCAAAAAGCAGAAAAAAATTATAAAATCGTAAACTATGTTGAAACACAAAAAAGAGATGCGTGGCATGCACTCAATATTTTGTTATTAAATGACAATCTTGAAAATGTACAAAGACTTGCAAAGTTTCATCCTGCTCGAATATGTACCTGCTCTTCCAAATCAATATCGCTTTCATCTTCACGTCTATTGGAACTTTTTCCACGATCACCTTTCTTCACGTAGTCAAACTCTTGAACTAGCTGTCTATCTATGTTCGTATTTGCAAAGTCACCATATTCTGACTGCAGCCAGTACGAAGCCAGAAGAGCCAGAGTCTGGACTGGACAAGTCAGGCGCCCAGTAAGCAAATCCTGACGTGTTTGCAGAACGGTGAAGTACCTGGTATTTGCGGAAAAATAACTCTATGTGAAACATGTAATATACGCATTTCATTTGTGTTACGAAGCCTGTTAATACAGTTTAAAAGTTTTTAGAAAAAGCAACGGTACTTTGCGGTCTACAAATCCGTCATGCTAAGCGCGTTTTCCCAAGCCTATCAAAAGCTTTTCCATAGTGATGAGAAATGTAAATAAGAGGCTAAAGGGGCATTCTCTTAAATTTTTTTCTGACTCCTAATTCCATATGAGAATCATGCTTCGTTCACGTATAAAATCAGTAGGTTTGCTTTTAAGTCACCAGTTTGATTTTTAAATGCCCAAAAGATTTCCTTCTCCAGACTGCCTTTGCTTTCGCCAATTTTATTTCCGATCAGATTGGCAGACAATACAAGACAATAAATGTTTTAAAGAACGAACATTTATCTTTTTGGTCGACTCAAAAGAACAAAGGCTTTGTAATGTCAGATCGGTTTGATTTAGAAATCAAATGCAAGTTGGTTCTTGTTCATATCAAGGATAATTAATTTTGTTTTATAGACAAGTGCAAAAAGTTTCGTATTTTTGGGCGTATCTTTTTTCAAAAAATCTTGATCAGTTTCTTTGCAAATTTTGGGAGGAATTCAACGCAAAACTGCTGCCTCCTGTATACATCCGCAAAACAGCCATTTACTTACAAAAAAGTTAAAAATCGATTACCTGGTAATGTCTTCAGCGCTGGAAATACTTTTTCCAAAAGGGTAGAACTTGATCATCAAAGAAAATGACCAGATTTGACATTTTCCTGGCACTTGTTTGTGCAGTGGTTTGTCCAGCTGGATCCACCATCTGTACGCAGATGGCTTAGATCCTCCTCTATGAACGAGACCATACGGCCGCTTATCAGCTATGTTCAAATAATTACAAACGCTGTCCAAAAGATCACCTCCCGTAGCATCACGCTTCACCACAATATTCACTTCTTTGCCATCCAGGAAAACACACTTACAAGATGTCATTTTGAAGGTATTTAGTGCTTCTTCCAAACAACTTGGTTTTTACCATTTTTAACAACTATCTTATTTCCGTTTGCGTTCTCTGAGCAAGCGAAGGATAGCAAACAATGTTTAGAAAAAATGGTGTTTCTTTAGAAAAAAATTTACAAAATAGCGGACGGCTCTAGTTAACAAACAAACTTTATGCAAAATGGTCCTTATCTCTGGAATGAATGAAATGTGAACATTTACATACATTCGTTTAATGAAAAATATCTAAATAAGTTACTGGAAACTTAGTAAGGATAATCTGCCATTTCTGTACAAAGTTACACTCTTTTTATGTTCATTCGTTTGGCTCAGACACAGGGTCCATACCACAGGGTATATTCATAGAACACAAGGATACAAAAATGCTTGGACACAACACATCACAAAGTAGGTGTAAGATGATACCCAAAGACGATACTGAGGATGAACAGGCACTGGAATAACGCACCAGTAACTGTACTACAATCAACCATTTTTATTTAGTAGCGTTATATACTGAGAGAAAAATGGTGATTTGTTAAAGGCATTAGACGATTAAAGGGAGCGCATAGAAAAGTTAGATGAAGATGCACATCGTTGCACAAAAGCATACAAATTGTTTTTTATCAAGGCATCAAATGTTCTGATAAAACACGTAGCTTGATGTGGGCGAACACTCTCATTCCGTGGGATGTAAGGCAAAAGACGATAGGCGTTGTTGTAGGTAACTCGGAGGCGCTTAATACCAGACTGCGTGTACTTGCAATCAAGGATGTGGAACCGGATCCCAAGCAATCTTGGATGATTGGAGCCTAGTTTTCAATGAGTTGTGCTGTGGAGTGATTTATATACGGCACGGGTCTCTCTCACTGATATTGCCATATGCATGAATTTAATGATTCCTTGTTCAATATAGCGATGTCGTACGTTATTTCTTAATCGTGATTTTCTATTGTGCAAACACAGCTGCATTTCATGTGCCCGACTGGAAATTTTTGGAAGGGGGGCGTTAGGTGAAATTAGGTTGCAAAATGGGCCGCTGTATAAAAAAGGTGGAAAACCACTGTCCTGACGTATTTATTGCACTTGGGATTATGCCAAACTGCCCCGATATTGTTGCCAGCGCTGAAACGAGTTTCAGCAACTTGAAGCTGATCAAAACCTTCAACAAGTCTCACATGACAGATAGTAGACTCCTCGTTAGCCATGTTGTCTATCGAAGCTTCATGCTTGCGCTCTCTACGTAGATTTGGATTATGTCATAAAGCCGTTTGCATGCCAAAAGGCTCGCTCAAAAACGTTTTGGTACTACTATAATGTGACATTGTTTGTGATATTTTCATGGTTATTGTTACGTAATATTTTTGATGTGTGCTACTGACTGTGCCACTATACAGTGATTTCTTTTATTTTGCTGTATGACTTCCACCAGTTGAATAGCCCTGCACATTTTGGGGGGGAGCAGAGTTTGGCTGCTACGGCACTGTTAATACTTATTTGTAATTGTTTGGTGTGCAGCTCCACATTTAGATAAAATTGTTTGGCATTATATGCTTAGTACTTGCTATATGAATGTGGTTTTATCACCGATGCGGAGAGATCAATGAACTGCTCAAAAAAGTTCGTTTTGGACTTACTACATTTGATTGTTGTTTACTCAGGCAGTGCCCAGAATCTACCCCCATGCCCCATCATTAAGTCAAGCATTTGGTGCTGAGAAGAAAAGTGGAATCAATATCAGGATTCAGGTCTGTGGTGGGTCTTACAAATCGTAAGCCTACCGTACCCGGTCACAAGTCATTGATGAGTATCAATTCTAGATAGGATATGTTTCATAGAACGTGAAATTCTATTGTAAAGTCATTTACTTAACTGAAGGTCATTACATCACCCGACAAATATTTCCTGTTTTTGTGGAACAACGTAGGCTTATATGAGTTTTTGGAAACTAATTGCACACACAAACCGTGGTGAATGGGCCCCCTTCTGCTGAGTTTGCCCCCCCTGGCTCAAACCTCTAGTTACGCCACTGCGCACAATAAAGTGTTTTCACTTGTCCCTGAATGTCATAGTCAGTCTATAGTGAGACATGAAGTAATACACCAAGGTATTTGACTTGCTCAACGATATTGACACTTACACCATTCAAGTGAACAACTGCTGTGACATGCATACTCTTTATATTTTTAGGAGGAAAAATTACACCGTTTGTTGTTTTGCAAAAATAACTTCATGCTCAGCAGCATAATTTCAACAAATATTCAAAAGATATTTAATACTGCTAATGCTAGGACCAAACACACATATATCATCCGCAAACATCAAGTATTCCACAACCATGTCCTCACAGTACATCCGGCCCTGGCTGAGCGCAAGAGAACTGAGACTTCATCAAGGTCGACAGCGAATAGATATAGGGACTGAGAACTCCCCCTTGTCTCGCCCCATTGGTTACAGTAAAGGTGTCTGAATGACAAGTGCCCACTTCACTTGCATGCAGGGGGGAACAATTCTCCGAGCGCCGAATCACTATGGGGGCGCCGAAAAGTCCCAACAATGTCACTAGTACTTTCTTCAGTACAGTGTACAGCACCGGAGCTGTCTATAGCTTAACTTTTCTCCTTGTTAACTGTGAATTTTTCTTTTTTCTGGTGAGACAAGATACGAAACAGGACCTGGACATGCTACGCAGTAAAAAGCGAGCTGTTTTCCATAGTTTGGGGAAATTTTCCCTCGGTGCGTAATGCGAACGAATTGTTGCTTTGGTCAGTAATACAATGCGAGTAGTAAGCAGTAGGTACTATTAATATTACAAGCTCAAATAAATCTTATGATTTTTGTGTTGTGTTTTGTGTTAGAAAATATTTAATTTATCCAGGGGTGTAATGGAGCGGGAACGCGTGGCAACGGCGTTCCCACACCTTTTTGAAGTTTTGCTTTAAAATGAGTTTGAAGCTGCATGTTTCAAAACGGCTAGTTTTTTTGGGTGCGTTCCCACACCTCTTTTGTTAGCACTACATCCCTGAATTTATCAAATATAGAATAGTTCTAAAGTTAGCCACTCTCTCTCGTTATAAGCTTTAGACCTATTACCATTTACAAAGGTTTCTTGAATGTACAGGTCATGTGTTAATGTTGTTATTATTTAAATTCATTCACCTTATAGTAGCTACTCATAGTAAACAGCATGAATTTTTATTATTAGTAAATATTCTTTCAAAATAGCTTGATGCAAAGCCTCGACTAATGTATCTAGTGACAATAACAAAATGCTTATTTCTAAAATAATTTTTGCTCGCTTGTTTGTTGACAGCCAAACTTCATTCACGATATGTTAAGGAGTTGGAGTCGGAAATTTTGGAAAGGTCGGAGTCACAAAATTTTGGAAGCTAGGATTCGTAGTTGGAGTCGGGCATTTTTCCTCCGACTCTGCAACCATGGATAGCACCCTCACCTTAGTTTGTATGTCACAACGTATATGTCAAGTTTCAAAAAATTGGGAAAAGTGGGTATTATGAGAGAAAACGCACTGACTTGGCGACATTTATTTAACTTGGCGTGGCACACTCACGAATGGTGCATTAGGGGTTAGTCTTAGTTTTCTTGCCAATATATTTCGCCGAATTTGGCCGTCCATGTGTGCGTTTCGTAAAAACATACCAAAATTGTTACAATTAAGAACATAAGTGTTTGGTCCACCACGGTTTAATGATGACAAAGTAAACAAATTTCATGATTTTTGCAAGACAAAATCAAACAGAAACTCATGAGTGTAACGACTTTAATTACTTCAGACTGTCATTTAATTGTTTTTGGTACTTTTTCCTGTTAATTACAGTTGTCTCAAATGCTTCTTATTTTGACCATCGTATATTTTGATTCCATGTGTCTGCGTTATTTTTCCCTAGATACTAGCCTGGTACTTGCAAGGTGTGATCACTTTAGTAATGGTCTTATCTTTCTCTTTACATGGGATCAAGAAACATCGTGGACTACCCTTTGCAATTTGATTCCATCTTTTTACCACAAGCTATGAACATATCTGATGTTTTACCATTGCCAGGTTTGTATTCCAAACCTTCAGTGTTTTCACTAAGTTTTGTTTCATGCATGCTTTTGTGCATTTACAATTACAGCAGTCATTGCCGGTCTCAGAGGCATAGCCATGGCCCACTTTCTCCCTGGAAATTGAAAGAAATTGTTACACAATTGCGCATTTTTAGCAAATTGATCTTCATCAAAAAGGCTTAACACAATTGATTGAGCACGTTGGAGGATCCACCTTTCCATTTCACCCTAGGCCACACTGCTCGCAAATTCAATACACACGAGTAAGAGAAGATAAAACATGATCTAGTCCATTCAATGCTACCATTTTTGCCCTGGTGAAAGCGCTTTGGAGTCAAGTTTTTTTTTTCTTTCTTGCACTTGTGAATAGTGGAATAGTAAAACCTTGTCACTATGAACAGTGATGGACACTCTCCTTCCGGTCATCAATGACCACATAAAGAAAAAATACAAATGTGAAGACACAGTCGCTAAGACTAGTTGTACGTATTGCAACCAGTGTTGCCACTGGGGTCAGTCTCCTTAACATCAGGTTGTTGCCTTTTTCAACATCAGATAACATCAGATTTTTACATCACAGTTTAACACAAGTTAAGTGCTTCTATCACCAACAATACCTAACAAAGTGTGATGATCCACGTTGAATCCGAAACAGAGCGAAGTATCGTCATTGAATGGAGAAGTCGGCTGTGCATAACGAAAATGTTATCCCAGGATTACCTGATATTTTCGATAGCTTGTGTCCAAAATCTTAACAAAATTGGCCAAATTTCATAAATAAAACGGCCAAATGTGTATTTTCATGGCCAGCGCACTGTAAAACTGGCCAACTTTTCAAAAATTAACCATGAAATAGCCAATCTGGCAAACCTGGTTATTCCCAACCCAGCTTCTTCAGTTTGGAACGTTAACTAAACACACATGAAGGTGTGAAATCAGGGCTCTCACAAATGCAACTTTAAAAATCCCTAGAACAGTACCTAAAAATCCCTAAATCTGTGGTGGTGCAGCACATAAGATAGGTGTAGGAGCAAGCAAATTTTGGGGGACGCGAAGGATTTGCCCAAATTCTCCCAAACTTTCCCGAAAAGAATTCCATAAAAAACTGACCTCCGAAAAAAGGTCTTCATGTTATTTAGGACGACGTTGGGCGGCATTTTTGCTCATATTTTCAAGGGTTTGCTCAGATTTTCAGGTATTTTGCGAAAGTTTTCAGAGATTTTGCCCAGATTTCCACGGATTTCGCCCAGATTTTAATGGATTTTCACCAAATCAAAACTTTTGGGGGTGCACTTGCAGCCCCACCTCCTGCACCACTGGTGCAGCATAAAATCGGAGTGCTGTGGATAAATGTTAAAAATAGAATCAAATATGATTTCCAAAATAAACTGAAATAGTTCATTTTACGCATTTTCGTACTTTTCTGAAATTCCCTAAATCCCTAAAAAATCCCTAAAAAGGGTCAAAAGTTCCAATCTCGTGACAAAATCCCTAAAAGTGAGAGCATTGTGTGAAATTGACAGAAGAAACTCAAAAATCATGAATTGAATCTAATACGTTTTCATCCCGAAAGGATAGAAAATGTGGGAAACACAAACAAAAACCCAGTCAACATCAGATTAGTCACCAAAACATCAGTCATCAGAAATTTCTCTGAAAACATCAGATCTGATGTTAAAACATCAGAAGTGGCAACACTGATTGCAACCACTGACACGCCTGCGCTGATAACCTTTTGCAATGCAGTGACTAAAATCTGTCAGACTCTTTGACGTTAATATCCCAGACCAACGTAGATCATTTAAGCAGACATTCCTCTTCCAATCATATTCTTTAACTGTTTTATCTTGTGTTGCAGTTTACGAGTTCTTTATCCCTGGAAGGAGCAAATTAGTTCTGTCAACCACTGATTCTGACGCTAATCGTTCCCATAACAATGACATTAATGGCGTGTTCCAAATACTGCAGACTAGATGGCTACTCGACCTATCAAGGTAACTGCGTTTTGTCCGTACACAAGGTCGAATAAATGACTTGTTTCTGTGTAATCGGACGAAGTGTATTTACACGATGTTGGCAGAAGCTGCCTGACACTCAATAAAGGATGGCCTTTGTGCAGAAGGAATTGTTTTGTGTACGGCTCGAGTTAAAGCGCATTCGAAACACTGAGAGCAGTGTCAAGTTTCAAAAACTATTCGGATCCGCTATTTTGTAAGTTTTAAGAGCCTTGTTGAACGTAAACGGTTATTGCGGTTTTTCTCCTGTAGTTTCACACTACAGTGATACAACAGTGTCGTAAATCACTTGAGTTCATACGAAAGCGTGCCCACCCAGCAACCCAGAACTGTCAGATTATCCCAACGTAAAATTGGAATATGACGTACGATGTCACAAAATCATTCAACCATGAATTCAGCCAGTTGCCAAGGGCACTTGAAGCAATAGGTTGGTGAATCTGTGCTTTATACATTTGCTGATTTTCGTCTTTAGAATGTATGCGTTGGTAGTGCGTACAAAGAATGCGTCAAAGACGTCGCAATTTCACCGTTTTGCTGCCTTCACTTCACGACGTGGCATGACGGGACCAATCAAACTTCAAGGCACTGGTCGTATATCTCGATGGGCCTGATACCAAGGCTTCCTAGACAAAGGAGGTTCTCTATAGGTGGCCTTGCTGATATTTTCTTTGATTAAAGTTCACTTGGATGTTGATTGCAGAAGGGTGGATAAATATTTTCCTATTCTTACCAAGCAGGCTATGGTTTTTGGATATTCATAAATTAACCAAATAAGGTTTATTGTCTTCAACATTTTCTGGGCGCTTTGAGAATAAATCTTGCTTGGCAATATATGACACAGTCCCGTTGTCAGGGGCGAGGGGCATTTGTGGGCTTAGCCCCAAACAAAGCTTCAAGCCCCTCCAAATTGAAATACGAAACGCTAGAAATCAGTAGAGTTTTTATCAATCCGTATTCTGTTCTGTCCTGTAATTTATGAACAGAGCAATACTCGCCGCTGTTACCTAGAATAACATTGCCTGATCATTTTTGATGCACTTGTGAGGTAACAAATGTATTTTAGTCTTAAGCGCAAAGCGGGAGTGTTGAAAAGAGGCCCATAGCCAAGGTGGAGCATTCGGGGGCAGTACCGCCCAATTTTTTGTGCTCCCCAAATTTTTTTGTGCCCAGAAAAATTTATTTTAAACTTTTAAATAAATAATGAAAACAACATCTTGCCCCCCTAAAGATGTATTCTACCCCCTAAAATGTATTTTCCCCACAGACCTTAATACCTGGCTACGGGCCTGGTTGAATGTGAAGTAAGCCTAGATAAGTCTATATACTTGTATACGTCCGAAAGTCAGACGTCCACTTCATCAACGTATTCGGGGCGCACGCAGGAATTTTCTAAGGGGAGGGGGCAGTGCAGGATTAAGATCATAGGCGTACGAGGCGGGGGGTCGGGGGGGGAAGCCGCCCCCCCTGGCTTGAAGAATTTCAGGGCAAACTCTATTTTCAGGGCAAGCGCAAGTTGCTCAAAAATCCTGATTGTAAAAAGTATTTCAATACAGTGAAAATTTGAGGGCAACTCTGTTTTTCAGGGCAAGCGCAAGTTGCTCAAAAATCCTGAATGATAAAAAGTAGATAAAGTACATATTCCATACAGTGACAAATTTCAGGGCAATTCTGTTTTTCAGGGCAAGCGCAAGTTGCTCAAAAATCCTGAATGATAAAAAATGTATATTCAATACAATGAATTCAGGGCACACTCTGTTTTTCAGG
>JGI24159J19872_10010854_pt1 | contig 11952 bp, 6 predicted proteins | sample Ectturendosymbi4_FD_19872 | JGI IMG/M metagenome (IMG submission 19872) | reverse complement strand
TTTTTTGAATTTTTAAAAAAATTAAATACATTTGGTTTAAAATTAAATACATCATTTTGATTTCATGATCTAAAGTAATATAAATATTTTTTTTTATTTTAGATCATGACTTTTGATCCAGAAATGCTAAAAAGTTGATCAAAGGCTCACTAGACTCGGACCTAGTTTACAATGAGAACTTTAACAAAATACTTTGGCCTAGCGGTTGGGCCCTAGGCGAGGCAACATGAGCCAAAATGGCCCAAAAACTATTTCACTTGTGACGTCACTCATAAAAAATCCACAATCCCCCAACCAAAAAATGTTTTTCGAGTGCAGACTTGAAGACTCTTGATGCATTTGAGCCCTTGAACAGCTCTCTAGCGCAATTGGCGGAGGAGCTATGGCATTGGTAACACAACCGAAAACTGCTGGTATTAGACTGAAATCTAGGTACGATATATTCGTAGACCAGACATCAAAGTGTTAAGTGAAATGAAGCATACAGTTTGTCAGTTTCATTCCACCTAAACAAGCAATTGACTTTGCACAAGACATAAGAGAATTCTAGAATTTATTTATGAATTTGTGAGGCTAGCTGGAATAACAATAGTATAATGAAAAATAGTGAAATTAAGACCTCGGTATTATACAATTTGCAGATTTTGCAAAAACTTTGTCAATTTTTTTTTCTATGAAAACAATTGAGAACCATTCATGAATTTTGTATGGCCAACTTGCCATATAATGAATATGTGAAAATTTTTTCAATGCAAATTTTCACTGCGGTCATGGGTAACCAAGGTGACAAAGATACCCCACTTCTTTAGTTTTTTCATTTTGTTCCAAGTTTGGCCCAATATATCTCTTTTGATATTTTGCAAGAAAATTTTCTAAGGTCAAAGATAATTTTATCAGCAACAATTCTTCCAAATATGAGCTAAAACTATGAAGAAATAAAACCGTGGCGAGGTTTAAAAATTTGTGAAAATTTGTAGCAAGAGCTAGAAACAGTCAACTTCGGGGATCCATGACCTTTGACGTTTGAAAGTCACAATGTAGATAATGTCATTTTTTCAATATTTGGGAAAGTTACTAGCATCCCTGAAATATCGGGGTTGTTCACTAATGTAGTTTGGCAGTAATAAGGCTTTAAACATGGCCAAATATGAACAATTTGCACCCCCCTGGCTAAACACCCCCAACTAAAAAGCTTTATAATCATGCCATTTCTTGACAGATTTCATTCAAATTCTGCAGATGTTCATCATATGGGGTAATGACAATTTGAGTAAAATTTCAGGAAAATTAGAGAGGGTGCCCTGACCACTTCCTGAGAATTGACACGGAATGGCCCATAAGCAAGCAGACAAGATGGACCATGGAGCACACGTTGGCCATCACAGCCAAAACAAAAGCATCATGATTAAATAGATCAATTAAAAATTATAGCAAAATATTGAAATTGCTGCAATTTGAAATAATTTAGCTCATAAATCCTGATTTTTGAAGTTTTTTAAAAAGGTGAAGCACAGAATACATCATATTTTTGATAATGAAGCAGAAAACAAGATTTGTAAAGTTTGGAAATATCAGTTATCGGCCCCAAAAAAACCATATCAGTCGATCTCTAGCTGGCAGTGTTCCCTCTACCCACAGCCAAGGACAAGCGTTGGTGGGACCACTGTCGCTCCTAGGAGTCACCAGACATGTCAACAAGTTTATTTGCAAAGTCTCTCCAGAAGGGGGCAGTGGCCTTACCATACACACTAATGGTTTCGATTGCAACTGGTTGAAAATGGTAATTGTTGAAGTCATTACATTTTCAGTGTTTTGCAGCCTCAGCCTCTGTTGCTACAGTGCCTGCCTGTCTAGTGCTGTCTTTGTAATGGCACTGAGCAAAAGTGCATACAACTGTTGCGTCTTATACCAAGCTTAGACATCTGTACCAGGTGCCCAAGTTAATCCATCAGGCCTCCCCCCATCGCTTGCCAAACCAACGGGCTCCGGTAGAGGGGAGATTAATGCAGGCTGATCATCTTTTGAGAATGGAGTTGATGGCTCAATATCTAGGGAAACGGCCTGCGTTTTTAGTGCAGGAGAGCCCATGCAGCCGTAATTCATCAACAATTTTATTGCAGCGGCATTTTGTGCTTTCTAACATTTTGGCACCGGTTTGGAGCACAATTGTAATACAGAGATAATCAGGGCTGAGCAGGTTTACAAGTTAGAAATTGGGAAGGCTTTTGACCAGACAGCAGTGTAACTCTATTGAGCAGCAAGTAGCTGACAGCGGACCTAAGAATTCTTAGTGTTGAGCAAGGCATTTAGTGAATGTCTGCAGGCAAGGTCATCCTAGGCTGATTTCCTTGTGTAGGGGTAAATAATCATGGTGTTGGGACCAAGCATCAGTCGCATCTTTTACTTTCCCATGAGGGGGGTCCTGGATAAGAATGGGAAGCAGACGGCTGACAAGGTCTTTACACTTTTGCAGCCATGAGATGATGAGAAAAATCATGGCAAAGATAAGTCTGAAGCAGACTGGACTCTATGCTGGATTGGTAGGGATACTTTTCCAAGACACATTACGAGTGTCAAATGTTTTCAGTTCCTCTTTACTCTTGACACATGGGCCACTACGCAGCAAGTATATGAGTTGGGAGTTTAGTAATTTTTCAAAATGAAAAATGCTTGATGCGGCTCAATTAGCTCAAGTTTTTCAATGATTTTGTCAAGCCCTTTAGTTTTTACCTCTAAGTACAATGGGGCAGATTCCTGATGCAGAGGGGAACCTACTAGCTGCCACTGTTTGGGGTCAGGATTGACCCCAAACAATGGCAGCTGTTTATAGGTTCACAAATTCAGCTTCACTTCTGGCACAATGCCAGATACAGTTTAAGCTGGATATGTTTTTTATTTTTTCGAAAGCAAAAACTGGATACAGTTGTTTAGACACTACCTTGAAAATGGGTTCAAAATGGTTCACAAGGGGACAATGCAGCAATGTCAATGTATGCTATCTCCACTTGACCACTGATACAAGCTCTTAGTATTAAAACAGTCGATGATATACAACAGGTATGGTTTGCAGGTGATAGCTCTTTAGTTGGACCACTATGCCTATACTGTGTTAAAAAATGGTGGGATTACCCGAAGGCCAAGCCCAAGGGACCTAGCCTTGGATACTCCCAAAACATACAAAAACCATCCTTAAAAAGTTGCAAAAAATGAGAATTTGCAAAAAGCAGCAACAAACATTTTTAAAAAGGAAGTGGCTATAGAACCACCCATGGATCTTCTTGTTTCAAAACTTATTCCACCGTAACACCTCGCATTACGTGGTTCAAATAAAGCGGTCAGTTTGAGTTTGTCACTCAAGCATCGTTGTTCTGGTAGTGTAACAGATACGATTCAAGTCTTCCATGTCAATGGTTGTGGGTTCACCACTCATCTTGGGGCCTTGCGTTTTCGTAATAGTGACTGCTTGCATGTTTCCATTCATATGGGACCAGTTTTTCTTTACTTTTTTCTACACTTTCCAAACTTTTGCTTTAGGGGTTAGAATGGTTAGCTTAATATTAGGTTAGCTTGGAGTTAAGTTAGGGTTAGCTTAGCATTAGGTTAGGGCAAAGGGTTAAGGCTACAGTTAGGGTTAAGGTAAAGGTTAGGTTTACCTTTTGTGTTTATTATGTTTCTACCCAGCCTACTTCATTCTTCCCATGCGTTAATGTCACGTTACCAGTTTTGTAGCCACTGCCTTTGAAAAACACAGGCAAGAAGTCGTAAACCAAGGTGAATGCCACCTTTGGACAGTAATTAGGAAAGATATATTTAGAGAAAAATAGCAGTGTCCAAATTACTGTATCTGGTTTTGCTGTGAGAAGACTAAAATACCACATTAAATGAAATAGTTGACCTCTGTAAAATATCTGACCAATTCTTGTGTGTCAGTTGCTTCACAGAGAATAAAGGATTAAACTGGCAATTAACCTTTAAAATCAACTAATTCCTGCTGTTGTAGGATACGACATCTCGTACAGTAATAAATGAGGTACAATGAATGTGAAGAACAGACATCTGTCAGAGCAAATATTGTTAACGGATATGTGATGGTGTAACTGGAACAGAAAAAGACGTTGCATAATAAATAAAAGTTTAAGATAAAGACGCTGTAACGGCGTGCAGCGACCAAACGTCTTAACCTATGTTTAACTGCTTCAAGCTCAGCTGTGCATCCGGTGACCAATATTTTAGGAAGTGACTACGGATACGCCTGTCCTGATAAAAGGGTCACTTTGTCATTCAAATGGCGTGCGTCTCGTGGTGTAGCGGTTAGGCGTTACGCCTACTATGCTAATGGTTTTAGGTTCGACTCTCACCTTGCCGACTTTACTTTTTTTGTTTCGTTTTTTCAGGCTTACGTGTTACCTTCACGGGTTAGTGTAGTTAGGTTAGGGTTGGGTAGTCTTTAGCATTAGGGTTAGGTCAGCTGATTATTACGTTAGTTTAAGTAAGGGTTAGGGCTACGGTTATATGGTTTACCTTATACGTTTACTTCGTTTCTACCAAGCCTACTGCACTCTCGTCGTGCGTTGCTGTTACGTCACAGGTGGCGTATCCATAATCTTTCAAATTTCAAGACCCACAGCCGTATAAAGAGCCACTGCTAATACTTTAACCAAGGTAAAACTAGTCCGACTTTTTCAGTAGATGCGATGTTCGTAACATAAAATCAGACGGCAGTAGCGGTAAATAAAAGCAGATTGATGCGTCTGAAGACACCTTCAACATCACTCTATCACGCTCAAAAATATTCAAGAATCGCAAATTGAAGTCACGTAAATTCCGTTCAAAAATATGAACTCATATGACCATATGCGAAATATCGCACATTTCAAACTAATACAAAACAACTTTCCGCAACCCACACTACAATGATCTTGGTATCTACGTGCTTGTACGCTGTAGCAGATTCATGCAACACAAAGATCGCGGGAAAACTTTTAATCGAAGGGAGAACGAGACCAAAAACTGACCCTATCTATCTTCAAATCCAAGATTTCTTCCAACTCAGTGCTGAGGCGTCAGAGACTTGCTTCTATTTCCATGAGAAGGTACGGCTCCCCGCTAAACAAGGTCTTCCAAAAGTGACCCCTGAGTAAAATTAATTGCCAGCCCCTGCCTTACTTCAGCGCATTCAGGCTTCTTTTTGCAGCTGATGGAAATTTCTTTCAAGAAGGATGAAAAACTCGTGAAAATTTCCCGCAGTATCCCAAACAATGAGAAGTACACTTGTCCAGAAATCTAAAATGATGTAATTGAAGCGCCACTCGTGACACATCTGATGTTGAGGTGTTAAGTGTCGTAATTCGCTCTGTGGATAAAGACGTTGTCCCTCAAGAAAAATTGCTCGGAATATATGAACTTCAAAAATGTGATGCAAAGTATATTTCAGAAACAATGTTTTAGATCTTGTATGAAATTGATTTGCGGAATCTTCTAACTACCACAAGGCTATGACGGAGAGTCGTTGATGTCGGAAAAACACGGTGAAGTGCAAGCTGTAATAGGTCAGCATGTCAAACGTGACGTTCCCTACATTCACTGTTTAAATCACAAACTTTTATTTAGTGGTTACTCATGTGCGCAACTGTTTACCTGCTGTTTGCGAGTACTTTGACATTTGCAATTTGCTAAGCAAATTTTTGTCCACTTCCAAAGTTTCTGTCATATATAAAAAGCTCGGCGGTGACGCCATGGCACAACTAACGGAGCAAAGGTGGTCTGGTCGTTATAAAAACACCCTGAAAATGAATAAAATAATATATTTAAACATACATTTCCCCCCTAAAAATCTATTATGCCCCCCCAAACCTTAAAACCTGGCTACTGGCCTGAACACGTAGATACCAAGATCAATGCTGTGTGTTTTGCAGAAAATATTGAAATATTAGGATGAATATGACGGTTCTCAGCATAACATTGTGGCTGTTTGACGCTGGAGGAGCAAATAGGTAGGGTCAGTTTTTGGTCTCGTTCTCCCTTCCATCAAAAGTTTATCCCGCGATCTTTGTATTGCATGAATCTGCTACAGCGTACAAGCACGTAGATACCAAGTTCATTGTAGTGTGGTTTGCGGAAAGTTGTTTTGTATGAGTTTGAAATGTGCGATATTTCGCANATGGTCATATGAGTTCACATTTTTTTGAAAGGAATTTACGTGACTTCATCTTGCGATTCTTGAATATTTTTGAGCGTGATAGTGATGTTGAAGGTGTCTTCAGACGTATCAATGCCATGAATCTCTCGAAGCCTGCTTTTATTTACCGGTACTGCCGTCTGATTTTATGTTTCGAACATCGCATCTACTGAAAAAGTCGGGCTAGTTTTACCTTGGTGATATTTTAATACGTGCAACTCTCTACGTTCAAAGAGTGTGATTCACTCTTTGGCTTGCACTAACATTCCTACAGTAGCAACCCTTTGGCAATTCCCTGGCGTGGGTCGTTAGAGGACTCTCGCTGAGTAACTGATTATATCTCTTATGTTGCTGTTTTTGCGTCTGTGAACAGGATGTTGGGACAGACTTTCGTCTACTTTGCGGCCTCGAACAGTCATAAAAAAGATTTTTTTTCTGTTTTTCCGCGCTTAGCACGATAAAATGCTGATTGATTTAATCTAGACCAGGGGTCTCCAAACTTTTTTGTCCAAGGGCCACATAAGGTAATACAGAACATGTCGAGGGCCGGACATGCAATGTGATTGTTGCGGGATATGTTATATTCTACCAAATCAACAAATTTTTGGTAAGTACTGTATATTACTATTCATCATTAACACAATGGCTTCACGGGCCGGATGAAATGGCTTCGTGGACCGCATCTGGCCCACGGGCCATAGTTTGGAGAACCCTCATCTAGACTCTTAGTGACGATTTTCGGCTTTACATAAAATAGACCAAATTCTGCCAACCGCAACTGCAGGTTTTCTGATTCCAAAACCAAATATCTCAGCCGTGGTGATCACTCCACTTGGTACGTAAAAAACTTGTTTTTTTTCAAGCTTAAGTGTTAACACACTAAAGCTTAGTGCAAGTTAGCTGTTGTGTCTTCGAGTCGTGCCTATTCATTGAAATAGCCGCAGCCAAGCGCCTCTCTTGTCAACTGCTGAATTAATACGTCGCGTGCTCACAGCTTCTTTAATTGCGATTCTCACACGTCTCCTGAATTACGAGAGCCATTCGCTTCGTGGTCCAGCGCAGTTAGATGGACTGCAGTCATGCGCTAATGCGTGATTGATTTACTGTAAATAACTGCAGTCGTGTTTGTTAATTGTTTGTCCTGGAGGCTCAGCTGCGCACTTAGTTGTTTATTGTGTTTTCAGAAACCGTGTTGACGATCAATCGGTGCTGAAGTTTGTTGTTGTTGGATTTGATAACAAGAAATTGTGCTGCCCTTTGTTCCGTTGCAATTGCTGTAGGGAACAAGAAACTACAGACCAGTTGATGTGCGGATTGTGTAAAGGTCAGGTTCTAGGCGAAAGATTGTCAGGACGCGTTTCTCATATATCTGCGGATTAGGTTCCCCACGGCTTGCGACTAAAAGGATAGCTGCCGCAACAGATACAACAGAAAAAATTATTTGTCATTGTAATTTAATAAAATTTTTCCCAAAGACATAATAATGCGAAAAAGTTGCGATGTTTTAATTTTGTATATTTTCACAACTGTTAGTGTCGAAAACCTAAATTTTAGTCCCACTGGATCTTGTTATCAGAAATGCAATAATCTTGGTGTGAGAGGGATGGTGGCTTAAAGTGAGCTTTGGCTAGCGACAAATATTATTTTTACTACCATTGTGGAATCGCTACTCACCGTAAAATATAAGTTTTCGTATAAAAATATAAGTAACTCTGCTTACATCATTTTATATCCGTAACCAAGATCTGCTATTTGCGGATATCTGTCTTTTCCAGGGAACCAGTAAATGATATTACTTATAAANCGCTGCTAGTGCTAGCCGCCCTCAGTCATGACAGGGTAAGTCTGCAAAATCATCAAGAAACTGCATAATAAGAATATGAGAACTCTATCCTGATCATTGCAAAATCAACAGACCTCGACAGACTGGACCTCGAATACAACACACCACCTTATGAAACAGACCAAAAACATGCCAGAACCTCCAAAAGCAGAATATCAATATGACAACTGAAGGACACAGTCTACTCCAAGAGCAGTGCCAAAATATTTTGAGAATCTAGCCCTTTATTTGAGGCATGTAAACAACATATAGGCTAAAAACGGAGCAAATGAAGGCAAAAAGGGACCAAGGTGAGGTGATAAAGGAAGTGACTGCGTATACGCCTGCCCTGGCCTGACGCATTTCGAATAAAAGGGTCAGTTTGTCATTCAAACGGTGTGGGACTCGAGGTGTAGCAGTCATGTGTTCTGACGGCTATGCCAATGGTTTTCGGTTCGACTCTTCCCTTGCCGACTTTACTTTTTTCAGGCTTACATGTTAGATTCAGGGTTGCTATTACGGTTAGGTTAGGCTACGGTTAGGTTTAGGGTTTATCTTTTGCGTTTACTTCCTTTCTACCAGTCCCACGCCTAATCGTAACCCTAAATCTACTGCACTTTCGTCGTGCGTTAATGTTGCGTCACAGGTGGCGTATGAAGAAGTTTTCAAATTTTAAGATCTACAGGCGTATCTATAGCCACTGCCGGTGGTAAAACTAGCCCGACCAGGACCAGGGTTGCCAAGAAGGTAAAAGGCACCAAGGTGAGGTGATAAAACTAGCCCGAACCAGGACCAGGGTTGCCAACCTGTTTTCACTAAAAAAGCCAGATAGCAATTTTAAGACATACANATAATGATAAAACATGCATAACGAAACACAAAATTGACACTGAAACTAATTAGAAGCATCGCTATAATACAATTTCAATCTTTAGAAGCATTTTCNTTCCCCGTATGGTACAGTAATTAATAATAATGAGATTTTATTGCAGACTCGTGGTCCATATCACAGACACAAGAGCACAAAAAGCGGTTAGCTATACATCAGCGCACATTACAGAAACGGTGTTTGCACATGACCAACACAGGGAGGAGCAAAGCAGTTTACCACAGCTGTATCGTCATTCGCAAAAGCACAGAAAATGGCTAACCATACAGTAGGGCATTATACAACCGGTGTTAGTATGTGTCCAGCCTTGAAACTGTCACACTTGTCACAATTTGTTTCTCATTAATAACATCGACCACTTTTAGGGCAACAGCACTGCAACATATTTGCACTACTCTTCTGTGTACCCTGCATGCATCTGGTTACAGACTCTCGTCGTCAGAAGAGATTTGTATATGTAGTTCACACAATGTTTTGCCAGAGCCAAGCCTTTCCGACTAAAAAAAGCTTGAAAAACCAAGATTATTTCTGACTTATGTTTATAAAGACAAGTGCGTCTAACTTCAAAAAGGTCAATTTGGCAACCCTGCCCTGAGCTTGAGCCAGACTTTTTCCAGCCCCACTTTCCAGAAGATGCGAGGTTCGAGATATAAAGTTACCAGAGATGATCGGATTAGAGATGGCACGTTCCGCTAATGGTCGGGTTTTTGGGCCGGCCGCTGGGGTTGAACGAGCGGGCCGCTGACGATATGTTTAGCGGTTGGATTTCACCGAGCCGCTACGAGCCGCCCACCAATGTTGAAAAAACATTTGAAATTTTTTTGAGTTAGAAGAACCACTTAGTAGCAATNGAAGTGAGTGAAACCACTTGGCATTGCTTTGCCAGTGCTGCATTTTCAGGCAATTTTTCTTTTTCCAAATGTGAGCACTCCGTCAGGNGCGACTGGCAGCGGCAGGCACACTTCAAGAAACTTCGTGTGTGNCGACAATTTCTTGCATGAGCGTGGCGGTCAGCAATTTTGGTGCTGAGTGGCTTGTTGGAGGGAACGTGTTATGCAACGTTTTGATGGAGTGCTATAGGTGTTTTTTTTTATATATGTACCAAATCACAATCACTACAAATAGAAGTAAGGTTGAGGGCTTTACGTTTAGAGTTTTAGGTTTAGGTGTTTAGGTTTAGGGATTTAGGTTCATGGTCTTTGGTTGAGGGTTGTTGGTTTAGGCTTGTAGGTTGAGAGCAGAAACGTTGCCAGAAAGTCATACGTAGAGGGGTTTACGTTTGTGCGGGGATCTTGACATTCTAAAATTGACAAAAACTCCATTGATTTATAGCCTACAGTGGTGTTCCATATTACAGTTTGGAGCTTTGTTTGGAGGGGATAAGCCTAATAAAGCTACCCGGTGGCGACGGAACTGGTTGAGGGTTTGAGGTTGGGGCTTTATTATTAGGTTGAGGGTTTTATTTTTAGGTTGAGGGTTTTAGGATAAAGTTTTAGGTTAAGTGTTTTGAGTTTAGGATAGGGGTTTTAGGTTCACGTGAGGGTCTTAGGTTTAGGTTTTAGGCTTACGACAGGCTACACACTAATCCAAACATGTGACTTTGTATATTCTACTTCCAACATGACATGACCACTTCAACTGATCATGTTCCATAAAAGGCAAAATAGTCTCAGCAGATATTTTGCCTCGGAAGACAAAATAGCCCCGGCAGATGATTTGCCTTATAAGGCAAAATTTGCAAGTCTGCCAATTGTTTAGCGGGCTATGGGCGGGCCGGTTTGAAGAAAAATAAATGTCCTCGGGCGGTTAATGGGCTGGATGTTGCGGGCCATGGGCGGTCCGTATCTGAAAAATCTTAGACCGCACCATCTCTAGATCAGATAGCAGAGGTGTACAGAGTCTGAAATTTATGACTCCGACTCTGCTCCTGCTTTGGCTGAATATACTCCAACTCCGAAACATTTTTAAGTTTTGGACTCCGACTCCTGCTTCAACTCCAAAGTGAATTATCTAAACTTTTGGCAGTGACCAAACGACCGCTTCCGTTTTTTTCATTAAAAAGACTAAAAAAACGTATCAAACGAATCTGCTGATCATTGCAATACATGTCAGTTGCTTCTCAGATAAAGGATTAATGTGGCCATAATTTTTTTATCCTATAGCCTACCTTAAACCCTAACCATTTAGCTTATCCGCAAACCCTATGCATCAACACTAAACGCTAATAAACCCTAACCTTTGACCACTAACACTGAACCCTAACTTTAAACGCTAACCCTAAACCCTAACCTTAAACACTAACACATAACCCTAATCCTAAATGCTAAACCTAACCCTAGTCCAAAAGCACTTGTCTGCTTTTCGAAATGTACATTACAAGGGGTCCAAAATTTTTGACTTACAATCATGTGTAAGTACATCAAAAAAAAACCCAAATACAACAAAGAAGTCACTCCATCTGACGATTGTCTAGTCATTTCCCACTCGACCATGCTGACAGTAGTGAGATTTCTCTAACTCAGTTGTATATCTGGCAGAAAACTGGATGCAGGATACGGTACTTTTTGTTCTTCAAACAGAAAGACTGGATATGCTGGTTGTTGAGACACTACCTAAACTTTTTATGTGAGCTAAATTTCATTGGCCAACAGATTTTTAACGTATCACCATGAACAAGAAATTGTCCAAATCTTTACGCACATGAAACTCACCAACCTAACCTGACTTACATCCAAGTTCTAGTAAAATTTTAAGACTTCCTGTGAAATACTTTGAACATTTGAAGATTATGTTACAACATGCTTTGTAAAAAACAATCTGCAATAATAATAATAATCAGTATGAAACAAACTAACCTCTTATTAAAAAACTGACTCCGGCCCTTCCTTATAAAAATCAACTCCGGCCCACACCTATTTTCGAAAATCATTTAGACTCCGGCCGGAGTCTACTCCGACTCCTGTACACCTCTGTCGGACAGCAGACTGTGAGCATCGATTTGGATTTAAATCCTGCGGAGTTTTTTCATGGATTTGCATTGGATTTTATAATTTCTGACTAACC
>JGI24159J19872_10010852_pt1 | contig 11953 bp, 7 predicted proteins | sample Ectturendosymbi4_FD_19872 | JGI IMG/M metagenome (IMG submission 19872) | reverse complement strand
GGGATAACTTTGTCTAATGATGTAATAGAAATGCAGGAATTCATGTAGGGTTAGGATAACCCTAAAAGTACAACAGTAGACGTGCTCTTCACTAAGTAAAATAAGTGTTATGAAGAAATCCTGTATTCCCACTGCATTTCATGTTCTTACTGCAGAAATGCAAACTATCGTGTTTCTTTTTTTGTGTTAAATAAGCAAAAGTTTCATTTCTCATTGTATATAAACGAAAATTTGATTGTCCTCTGTAATTATTGTCATAAAATTACCTGACAAACCAACGTGATCCAGAGGTCCCTTAGCCATGGGCCATTGGTCCCTTAGGGTAGGGACCTTTGGGCCACTTTTTCAACAATTTTTAAAGTGCAATCATTAAGAAGTAATTTTACATGAAATCGATTTCCTATTAAAAATTTGCTGATTGATTCCTTGCTTACACCCATCGTGGGAAGTACATATTTGAGCATTGATAAACAAATTGATATTTTCAAAAATATCTGCGAGGCAAATTTTGAAGGCGCATTAATAAATACGCCTTTTAATGTGCTTCACTAGTTAGAAGCAAATCGCATTTGCACTATGGACGAATAAATGTGTGCTTCTGGTGACTTTCGATTAACGATAATTTGTTCAAAAGTTTTCCATCTTAGCGTGAAGTTGCATTTGATAATCTAAGTTTTGATTTTGTGCCAATGTACTGCAGCCTAGCAAAAAAACATTAACTTCAGATTTTAAGCTTTTACTGATAGCATTGGTGAAACAGCCTGTTCGACTGTGCGATAAAGCTTTATGAAAAAAGTTCTGTGCATGCCAAATTTTTGCGCTGACTCCTGAACAACTCATTTTTTATCTTTGTATGGACTTGCAGTTGATTGTATCTAATTCTATGAACGTTTTTTTTTCATAAAGGTTATCTGGTTTAAACAGGCTGCAATGACTTCTACAACAACAAACTGTTCAATTTCCAATACAAGAGATAATTTATTTGCAATGCAGTTGCCAAAATCAAACTGCATTTTGGCTGTGCAGTTCTATGAAAAAAAAACGCAAAAAAATCAACTGTGCGCTAGACTAGAGTATATCACTAAAGATATTCTTGTAAAGCAGACACTGCACTGCTTACTGTTAAAAGCTCTAAGTTTGCTGTAAGCTTGCGAGGAATCAGCCGCATGGGCTCTGCTTTTATCTTTTTGCGATGAATCAAATTTGCACATATCTATATTCAAGTAACTAGTCTCTACACAGGTGAAGAATTTTGCCGAAAAATTTGCTGATTGAATCAAACTCTTCACCTGCGTGGAGATTGGTTGCTGTACTGTTTTCCAAACAAGAATGTTTTGTCACTTTAGAAATGTACCTCTCATCGAAATTCTGAGAACAGGACAATGCTACACGAAGTTTTACTTAAAGCGCGTTTTGCCTGAGGCAAATGGTCGTCGTGGGCTCGAATGTTTATCTCTTTAAAACATAATGTCCATGGACTTTGCTGCCTCAATTTCTTGGCAGTTGAGTCACAGCTTACAGGCGATGGACAAAAACTCACTCTATTGTTTTGAAATAATTTGCTTTTCATTCACATGATTTATGAGGTGGTTGGAATCTTTGATAAACTAAAGCGGAAATGGTCACTGCAAAATTGTGGGTGCAAACAAATGAATCAGAATAACAAAATATTTTGTACACCTTTGTATGAAATGTGGTGTATGTCCTATCTTTCATCCGATAAATAAACAGAAAATCAAGTCCGGCAGCATTGCCATGGATTGAGAAATCACATCACTCACCTCAACAAGCAATATATTTGCTACCAGCATCAACAACAAATGTGGCAGGCGCATCGTGTTTTCTTTCATAAGCAACCGACGAAGTTCTTCAAGAGCAGCTAACTTTATGCGCTGACAAATACAAGTTAAAAAATAATGATAAAATGCGGTTATTGCAAATTGTTGGTTTCAGAAACGCACAAAGACAATCAAATAATTATAACATATGCTGGAGCGTTGCCATCTATTTTCAAGTCTGTTATCACTTTTTCATGGTTTCCGAAGCTTTAACTTTAATAAGCTTTGAACTTTTTCCAGTTTGTCTCACCTGGTAAAAGTCCAGTGGTCGGCGATGTTTCCAAAAGCTTCGGATCTCGACTGTGCAGACAGCTGGGCCAGGTGCCGAATTTAAAGCCAGCAAACCATTTTTTTCTTACGTTTCGAGCGGCGAGATGTTAGGGGCACTCCTTGTGAGCAGAGGCCGACAAGATGTTGTTACGCGGATCCAGTTTCTGTCCGCTTCGTGCTTGGCGCAAGCAGTGGCGTCATTCGTAATCGCAACATCGCGGTTTTCTGGCTAAGAGCACCGGATGACAAGCCCTGGCTTTGGAAGACGGAGTTGCCGGTGAAATTTTCCAAAATAAGAGATTTACTTCGCGATGCAATTCATTGCAACGGCAAAGACCAATTCAGGTCGTTGTGTTGTGTTTAGCAGCCCCTGGAGGTGAAATGTGCCAATTTATGACTTTAACCGCACGTTATCTAATGAAGAACTGTAATTTTCTTCCGTCATCGAAAAATATCTGTGTTTTCGGTTGCGGATATGAACTAATTAGTTGCAAAAAAAAAACTATTTCTTAAATCCCAAAGTCAAAAATTGTGAAAACAATGTTTTTTCAAAATGTAAAATAGCAGTGATTAATGGCGTAACATTCTTAAACGGTGTTTTCTACAGCTGATGATATTGGATGGATTTGAATAGGAACACTCACAGGAAAACAGTGGAGAATTCAAAATCTTGTCAAACTTAATTCTAATATAAGCCTACATAGAATGTGAACCTTTTTTACAATTAAAAATTGCTTGCAATTTTAGGGATAGCTCAAGTACTAAGTAGTGAAAAACACTTTGATAGGAACTTCTTTGTGCTTTCCTTTTGCTGTGCTATACTTTCATTACAACGTTTCCTTTCAAATGTTTGCATTTTATTCAGCCAGAATCATTTTGGTGGCATTCACACCGATTGAGGAAAAGCAGTTTTACTAATGCCACCGCGAAGGCCCAATCTCACCATTATGGTTTGTTCATACTTGTGGTTTTGTTGGATGGTGAGTAGCTCTGAATTTTACCTGGTCGGTTTTCAACTATAATTACTGTAAATGGTTTTGATCAGCTGCTTGTGACCATCAATTTTACAAAAGCCTCCAGTGACAGGTGTGGTCAACGATGCACGTCAATTCGACAAGTAGTTCAACGATTGAAGCCGCCCAACAGGAATTATCTTCGCAAAACATTAAGTGGATGAGGTTTGCGCCTTGTTAAAACCAAAAGTCTTGGAGGACAACTATAATTTTGCTACCAAGTCAAATTTTGCATGGTTCCACTTGGAAAGGAAAGTTTTTCTGTACAATCAACTTCAAACTGAAGACTTACGATCAAATTAGTTAAGGTACTCACTCTCTGTCCCTTAGCGTGAAAGTAAAATGCAAGACGTTTTATAACCTTTTGTCAGTTTATGGATGGAATTTTAACACTTGATTGCTTTGGACTACAACAATCTTAATCTCGTTAAACGCAGCATTTACTTACCGTTTAATCAGTTCTTTAAGTCACATGGTGATGTTGTCACGATTTTCTCGTCTTTGAACCAGATTGTCAATATCATTTTAATTCACCAACTTTGTTTCAAACAACCTTCAGAAATTGAAGTTAATCTTATTTTCATGGTTTTCTTAAAACTGCAAAGAAAACTTGACTGCACTGAATGGAAATGGAGGTTTATTGCAAATGCGATCAAAACGTCTCACTAAAAACAAAGTTTTGACATAATTTTTCCATTTGAATTTTATCCAAGAACAAAATCAAATATAAAAAAGTGTTCTGTTAAAATTAGAAGAGATTTAATCTGAAGTTGGATCGTTTCTGATTACCTCAGAGGTTTGAAAATGGAATGATTGATGTAATCTGCTATCGCTAATTTGCCAAACATGCGTTATTCTATAAAAAGTTAATAAATCCTCGCTGATAATATGATCTTCACACATGACAATATAATTTAGTCATAATGACGAAAGTCCAATGGATATGCAGTTGTTGCTACCACTTTTGCCTGTTGTCACTGAAATGCTCTAAATTGCAACGGTCTGTAAAATGTCTTTGCACAACACACGTAATGCATTAAGCCTATTGTGTAAAGTATAATGTTAATCAGGTGATTGCTGGCATGTCTTTAACTTATCTTCAGGACAGTTGCTTAAGCAATCCCCTTACTCGCTCCCCTTGAAGCAGGACTAAGGTTTTGCCACCCAGTTAATGATCCTTATCACGATTCGAACCCTAAACCACTAGTACCAGGTTTTGGTTCTATGTTCGGTTTCAAGGACGTGTTTCGCCACCGTATGTACATCTGTGCGTATAATTGCTTGAAACGCTTATCACGAGCATGATTACAGCAGCTGCGAGGTAAGTCAAAACAACGTGTACGCGCCAATTAGCAATTGATAAGTTAGTTGGTACTGTCTTTTATACATTTACGAAAGTAAGTCTTCACAACAAGCTATATTGTCACCTCAAGACAAAGACTTTTCTTGAATACTTGAATGCCATATCTGGAAGCTTAGTAGTTTCACATAAATGATTTAATAGCAATTTTTAGAAGTGTTGTAAGCGCCGGTGCGATACACGATCAGACTTCAAAACAATTCTCAAACCATGGTTTAACTGGGAGGTTTCAAGAGTTTCTAAAATTAAATCACTGCTTTCACCATAGCCATAGGTTTTATCTCTTGTTAAGTTGTCTGTATGCTATGGCTATATCAAAATTGAAAACAAACAACCATAAAACTTCCGGCAAAAGCTTCGGTGCGTTGTGTTTATGGGACAAGCTGTGTTTCTTTGTTTATCAGAAAATGATGGCAGGTCAAGGCCTTAAAATATCATTGACTGATTTCCAACATAGTAGAAAAGAGATGAACACAATATAACCAAGAGAAGAGAAACTCAATACAAACGAGATAAAAACAGAAGAAACAGAGAATAGTCAACGTACAAAGCACAACTGTCATGCAAAATAAAGAAACAAATGAATGATAATAATAGCAACATACAGTACAGACGCCGGACACATGAAAGAAAAGCAAACAACTAGAATACTTGGACAGCTGTATTTGCTGGCAGAATGATACGTGATTCAGTCGCATGGTAAGTTCAATTTGGGTAAAACTACAATCAAATCAAGTTATTTCATTTTGGTAAAATAGTCAAGATAATTAGAAGATTTTAATTACAATGAAATGAAACTATGACTTTGGCTAAAACGACATACGTTATATAACTTTTCAGAATTCTGACCCAGTTACTGCACATCTCTTAATGATCTTCTGAACATTTTATTGCATGTTTCACTGCTATTTCAGTCACTTAACGTAAATATTTTAAAGGCGTTTAAATTGCAAAGTGTTGCATGGGTTTAACTCAGTGATTCTCAGACTTTTTGGCACATGGACCATCTTTTAGCAAAAAATATCCGATGGACTACCTTTCTATGTTGACACCTCATGAACAACTACTCGTAACTGTATTGCACTTAAGTCAGTGAACTCAAGGAAAAGTTCGATCTTAGTCCTGGAACTCTCTGTGGACCGTTTGGAATTCCAGGTGGACAACCCGGTGGTCGACTTGGGCCACGTTGAGAATCACTAGTTTAATTCCTCCGAACTAAAAAAGCGTATTAAATCAAAGCAAACTGACGCTTTTTTTCCGAAAACATCATCAAAAGCGATTATTTTATAATGCAACTATATAAAGTGCAGCAATTTGTACGAATCAGCTTACAGGGCTCGGTGGATGTGAGTTTTCCAGTTTTACGCAGACCGCAGACTCCGCTCATCACAAAGTTCCAAACATGGTATCTCAAAAAAGGAAGACCTTTAGGGCAAAAGTGATTATGTGTTCTCATTTCTTATTTCATTTCTTATTTCAGGATAACCTTAGAAGCCAAAGATTTTGTGAAACCTAAGCTGAAAAATCAAGTTTGAAGGCAATGATACCCAGTAACGAGAAGTCCACAAAATCCCGTGTTGGACCATCACGTGATTGAAATATGATCAACATTTGGTAAAACATGGTTGTATCTACAACGGTATTCCTCTAAGAAAATTTTACACTGAGCAAATATTGGTTTTACGTAGTGAGCATGAATATTTTAAGGTTGAATTAGCAGAGTTTCAAATTAATTGTAAACTTTATGAATTATTATAAAAATACAAAGTCTTTTCAAAATACGTATCAAAATATAAAGTACACATTTAATTCAAACAGCTTCTTCTTTTCGTGATTTTTCAATATCTTGGAATGTTGCAAGTCCGCGAGAACAAGGTTTCATTGCGCAAATGGTCTAGTTCAGGGGTCACCAACATTTTTGCAACTGCGAACTACTTCTTGTGTACAGAATAATGCGAAGGGCTACTAGTTTGATACACACTTCTGAAATACAATTTTAGCTCAATTTGCTTTCAATTATTTTAGTATTGATATTCGTTAATGTGAAGACGTTGATCATGCTAATGTTATTTTTAGAACAGGCCCGCAGGCGACCTACACGGCCCGTGCGGGCAACCACGTTGGTGACCCCTGGTCTAGCTGTACTGCACATTTGCGCAGTTGCATTCCTCAGAGGAAACATTGATCTACGAACAAATTTACGGGCAAGGACTCTTACATTTTCTGTCTTACCCGCTAGGCAGAATATGGCGACTAAGGCCAAAAAGTAATCCTGCAAGACGAATAAACATTTGCCCACAATTCACATTTTTACGCCGCCTGGGTATGTGTTACGCGTGTAAAAAGTTTTCGAACCAAACTGCATGGTTACTGTTGTGTTCAAGACTAAAAATTTCAATTTTTGATGCATTCAAAATTGAAGATGGGTTTAATGATAACAACTCGGAGAAAAGAAAAGATTATCTCCAAAGTCACACCGAAGTATTTTTGATAAACGCCCATCATTCAGAATGTACATGTCGAGCTACCATTACATTAATAAAACATCCTCCTACTCCATGTTTAAGATAGAATTCGGTCTTGAATTGTGGAAAAACAGTGGTAGACAGTACTTGTTTGATATCTAAGCACTTTTTGCATAGGCAAAAATGGCTTAACTGCATTCATAGTTGTTTGGTGCTTTGTGCTGATCACACCTATCTGTCTCTCACAAATTTCAATTTATCATCACGGCAATGTATTAACGTTCATGATTGCATGCATTTGAACAAACTACCAACAAGTTTTAAATATCAATAAGTGCTTTAATTCTATGAGTAGATTGACTAAAGGAATCGGACCCATAAAAATTTAACTGAATCCTACATCGTCTAGCAAATTTTTAGATTTTTGCTGGATTTCCACTTCAGTCAGTGCATGATCGTTTGCCAAAGTTTCAGTTATCTTGGTCGCTTTGCATAAAAGTCATGTTCTTACCAAAATATGCTCCAAAAAGCCTCGGATGCGTTGGAGTCTATTTGGGTGTTTTCCTGATTCCTCCTGTAATTACTGCCTTCAGTTGAATCATTTAAAGGTTGTTGTCGTAGACATTATTCTTGAGTAACCCCACAGATACAATTCTGGCAGTCAAGTTAATGGTAATCCATAATGTCCCGCGTGCGCCACTTTTTGCGTCACTTTGCACCAACATAACTTGCCAACCGATTGAGCTAGAGAGCTGTTCCAACCCTCTAAAGATGTGGGGAGTCTTGTAGTTTAGATGTGAAAAAAATGAAAAGTTTTGAATTTTAGGTTTCTTGTGGGTGACGTCATAATTGAAGTAGGTTTACACAATTTTGGCTGAGGTCAAAGGGCCCCAACACCAAGAGGTAATTTTTTGACTCAAGTTTTTAGTAAAAGCTAGGCGTAAATCTGCATCTTTAGAGCCCTTGATTGGTCATCTAGTGTTTGTGGTTGGCCAGTCATGGCCAAAAAAAATAATTTTGGCAAAAATCTAAAAATTAGATTTTTCACCAAAATTTTGTTTTTTCGGTCATTTTTGGCCAAGTCGGTTTGATATGTGAGGGTCTTGATTGAACCACATAACTGAAATTTGGGGAACACTTGCACACAGACTGAAGTTTAAGAGAAAATTGTGAAATCCACTAGACCCTTGTAGGATTGAATAAAATATTTTATGGCTCCTGTTTTTTGAAAGTCACCCTGTATTTTCCACAGGAGGGAAAACAACTTAATTTAGCACAATCTTTCAAACCTTGCGAGATATTTAGATTGTTTCATTGTTGAACGATTAGGTTAGTTATGGCATATCAGACGTATTGAGGCACGGTTGGTTTTTGTGTCTAATGTGATTTATACAACTGGAAATATTTGAAAAACCAATCTACGCAATTTCCAATAGTTTTGCATACAGCCTTTCAGCTTTTGTGTTACAGCTTGGGAATCTGCAAAAACACAACATTTTAAACAGTTATTTTAACACAAAACTATATGTTTACCAACATGATTTCTACGCGATATCATGCACATGTAAGAACTATTTACAAAATATTGAAATTTCAAAAAGTACAGGACGTTTATAAATTAGAATTAGTCAAAATTTATGGACAGACTTCACGACGGTTTACTGCCCAGTGCCCACAACATTCCACACCACTATGTTACCAAATTCATGTCGCTTCCAAGGAGTAGTGCTATGGGAAGATATTTGTTCGGAATACAGCAAGTTACATCCCAACAACAAGTCTTCACAAAGGTGACGCAGTCGAATCAATCAGCAAATTGTTTTACCAGGAAATCGATTTCATGTATTTTAGCAATCTTTAGCGCTGAAAACTGCAAGCGAAACCGTGCGAGTGAAATGGTGAATAACTGAACCTGGGTTTAAAGCAGGGGTGGTGAACCTATTCGCTATCGCGGGCCACTTTGTCAGTTACCGCTAAGTAAGCGCCGCACAACTTTTTAGTCATACTATGAAACCTGTTAAAAACGAAAAAAATTGTTCATCGACAGAAACAAACAACAAACGAAAGTAATAAAAACCCATGCGAACCATGCCGCATGAAATTCTTCGCGGGCCGCACGAAATTCTTTTGCGGGCCGCATGTTCGTCACCTCTGGTTTAGAGAAAGTACACACATTGCAGTCTAAAGCACAAGCTGTCAACATAGAGCTGGCCATACACGAAAATGGCAAAGCAAAACTGACGCCAACTACTGAACGACCAGCTTCAAGCAACGTGCTGATGAGTCAACAACCACGATGGGTCGCACTGCATATGAGAAAACAATATTTTGGCGAAAACATTTCACTTCTCGCGCTTATTTAGGTTTTCCAGAAATGTTTGGATTGTGCTGAAGCAAGACAAAGCTTAAAAACCTGGCGAAGCAAGAGTATTAAATTTTTTTTCCCGAAAAATTGTTTTCTCACGTGTAGCGCGATCCATCATGGTTGTTGACTCACCAACACGTTATATGAAGCTGGTCGTTCGGTAATTGGCGGCAATTTTGCTTTTCCATTTTCGTGTGAGGCTAGCCCTACGGTCACAGTTTGTGTGTGAGACTACAACTCGTGTACTTTCTCAATATCTTGCTTCATTTATTCACCATTTTACTTATAAGTCTTCGCTTGCAATTTTCACCACTTAAGTTCCGTAAAATCGATTTCCTGTTGAAAAAATTTGCTGATTGATTTGACTGCGTCAACTTCGCAGAGAATTCTTGTTGGAATGTCGATACGGGCAAGTTCGAATTATCGCAAGTTATGAAAGCAGAGCATCAGCATACCAGGTAGATTACTCGAAAGCTCACATCAAACCTGGAGCCTTCAATTCTCAGTGCAGGTTGAATTTCCACTTGTAGTGTTTGGGATTCATTTCTGTCGCTGTACTGGGTTTTGTAGGCCATGACTGACTTTTGTCAAGTGTTAGTTTAAACTGCAAACACAGCCCTGCCCTCTTGTGTATGTGTGTGCTTTGCTTCAAAATGCTTTGAGTACTTCTATTTGCTTAAACGGGATTACGGCGCTAAAATCTTTCACCTTGCACCTGAAACAAGTTAAGATTAACAACATAAGTCACAGCCTGCTTCAACAATGGAGTATTTGGGGTAACTACATAGGTTGCTTACAGTTCTATGCTTTACAAAAGCATTACCCTTTTCTAATTTAATCACGTCTTCTCCACAATTATATGAGTTATATCCAACTAAAGAAGGTTAAGAGCAAGTTGGCGAAGTTCCCACACTTGTATATAAATCGTCCTCATTTAAAAATCTTTTTTTTAAATGCGTCCCGCTGCGTCCTAGTCACTGATTACAAAGAATGTAATAACAGTCATGTATCATGTCCGATTCCAGGCTTCACTCACCAACTTCCAGCTTGAACATACCGCTGTTCTAAAGTAGCTTATCTGAAACAAAGCTGTTACGGTCTCACTCATTCTGAATGACAGCATGAAACAACACAACTATGCCAGTCCTCACAGATTACAACAGGAAACAGCAGGCCTCGAAGCAGGTTAGTATGTTACGATGTCAANCATTAGTTTACGCNTTCGAGTACACGTCAAAATCAAAGCTGGAGCACACTTGTCTGTAAGCAAAACTTCTCCAAAAANAAAGATGAGAGNCAAAGCCCAGGACAGCTTTAGGTTGATAGGTAAGGGTAAACACGCCACGCTGAGCAAAATTCGGCGTTTCCAATCAGTCAGAATACGAGATACTGAAATATTTCAGGTGTCCGTTGTTTTTATCATAGCGGTCGGAAAGCTGTGCGGTCAATGGAGATCATTTACCGCTAGAAAAATTTGAGGAGTATTAAATTTTAATTTTATATTTTAATTAATTTTGCTGTTGAAGAAGGCGATACCAGAAGCAGCGATATACTCCGTGAACCATGTTTTCAAACTGACCTCAAATTGCAGTTGAGGATTGGAAGCCAGCGACCAGGCGGAAGCACCTTGTTTTAAGATCATGATGCTGCGTCAGTCGACGCGGTGTTCTGAGTAAGCCTTGCTGGACAGGAACACCGGACACTTTGCTCACAAACTATTTAACTTTTCACGATGCAATAGATTAAATTAACCCTAGAAAAGCGATCGATTACAAAACATTTCAACTGAAAATGAATACACTGTTCGTCATCGAACAATTCAAACGTGTTGAGCAAGGCCGAATATTGTATTACATAACGTCTTCGCTTCTACAGACAGCGCAGTTTAAAAGCATAAATGGAAGTGACAAGGAACACACAAATACAAGAAACAACACGAAGATGCGTATGTAGCGGTAATAAAAAAGCATGCGCTTAAGGACGCTAGTATGAATACTTTGATGAAACACAAGCATAATTATATGGTACAACACATGGATAGCGCCAACACGGTTACTGTGATGTTTAGCAGCATTGCATAGTGCTGCGATGAGTTCCAAGTAGTAGACCGATTAAAAAATCGCATGGGGAGTGGCCGGCTCCAAAGGAACAATTGCCATTTGGGCTGCAGACCTCCGGAGGGCAGAGCTATTATGAGGGAACAGTTTATAGAAGTACTGTAAGTAAAGGTCTGTTGGTCTGAGGATAAAGTTTAATACACGTAATCGTTTACGTGATTAACGGAGGCAAAATGCGTTGCCACTTCCAGGCACGTTCAAGCCTGCAGAAGAAACTGGTGCAAGGTACCAAAGCAAAACAGTGCGGTTCTGTCGCGGTGCAGGACCATCAGAAGGCGATCGGCGCAACACAACCAATCACAACGCACTGCAAAACTCCTCCCTCACAGAGAACGCGCTGCACTGCAAATAGACATGCTTGATAAAACACTTAAAAGCACTAGTGTTTCTGTATGCTTTCGAGGAATCAGTCGACTGCCATCTGCTTTCGTCTTTTTGCGATGATTCACACTTGCACATATCTCTATTCAAGCATGTACTTTCCACGATGGGTGTAAGCAAGGAATCGATCAGCAAATTTTTAAT
>JGI24159J19872_10010851_pt1 | contig 11953 bp, 11 predicted proteins | sample Ectturendosymbi4_FD_19872 | JGI IMG/M metagenome (IMG submission 19872) | reverse complement strand
AATGTAAGCCGCCCTTGAATTTAAGCCGCAAACATGATGAAAAAAAAACTTTATAAGCCGCGGCTTACAATCGAGTAAATACGGTATATATACAAGCAATTTTGCGTGGTGATGACTGAGGGTGACAAGCGCAAAGTAGTGTTTAAATCAGCAGCGCTTCTGTTTGGTCGAAAAGCGGAGCAGTGCGAGGCTAATTCGATCAAACTCCTTTAAATGAAAATATAAACCTGCTGCGTTGAATTGTTTCACTCAATCGCTTCATGGTGATGTATACATTTTTCTGCAAACGCAAAAGGCAGCTGTTCCTGTTCGTTTTTCTCCTTTAAAATTTTATGTCCCTAAAATTCTGAAAACTGTTCGGTCGCCACTGCTGGTTAGCTCCACTCAGGGCCGGGTTAAGGTAAGTGCTTCTGATGCTGCAGCATTGGCCCATTTCTGAAACGGGCACAGATGAAAACAGACGATTTTGTATTAACTGAATTTTGTAGAAAAATATTGGCTTTTATGCCCTACAGATATAGAGGCCTTTCATGCACTACAGCATCAGGCCCAATTTTGTCTCAATCGGGCCCTGGCTCCGCTGTAAATATTTGCTGATGAACGGAAAAAACGACTGTCGGTACAAACCTTCAGAACGTGTCTATTTCCGTCCGAAATAATCTGATACTTCTCATCGCCCGTGTCGATCAGTTCGTTTCCATGGTACCACTGACATGGGGGTATCTCTCCATCGAATAGCGCTGAAGGCTCAGCGAAACACTCAAACTCGGCTACTGTTGCGTCATAAGAAAGGCTGCAGTCGCTGAGTTTTTCGTTGAACTTCACTGGAAGCACTGTGTTCGCAAATTTAGAATAGTTTCTGTTGATTGGACTTGTATACGCTTTAGAAAAGTTGTTTGTTGCTAACGATGATTTCTTACAGAAACTTGCAGCTACAGCAGTGATTTTTTCTTTGTTGTTCAAAAATTGTGGTCTTGTGTAAAGAGGCAACTCTCTGTTAAAAATACAAAAGAGACTTTTGTAAAAAATGTCTGCACCCCAGAAATACGAAGGTAATTATTTAAATATAGTAGCAAAAAAACGCCTCTCTGCTTATATTCCNTGGCTTCACGAGGACAGGGCTAGAGGAAATTATCCGCCCACCATNGGCGAGTTAAGGCAAAGCACCATTTTTATAGTAAAGGAAATGAAAAAGCATCCGTTAACTTTAGTCTGACGGGGTAAAAAATTAATTTGTCTTTTGGTGCGATAGACACTTGTGACTCCACCACTGCCAGTGCAGTATATACAAAACTGTTTTAACTGAGGAAACCCTTTGCGAATTTACGACAAAAATTTCAAATTACGAAAAATACATCAAGCGCATTTCGAATAGCGACTTAAAAGACTTACCTCCATCTACAACTAAGTTTGCCGTATACGATCCCCCCAATCCACTTATCCGATACATGGCAATGTCATCGTGGGTAACGTCCTTTATGATAAGTGATCTGGCATTGCCCTGCTCAACTAGTTCATATCTGGCGTCGTCATCAATTTCAATCGGCACATCATTTTTGAACCACGTAACCTGCCAGAAAATTGGACTTTTCACAAATTCTTTCTTCACATTATAGCTCAAATTAATGAAGCACAGTTTCCAGAGTCATTTGTTTATCTTGTACCTTAACATGAGGTTTGGTGAAAATGCAGCTAAAGATGGCAGTATCCCCTTTCTTTGCGAAAACATCATCAGCAGAGCGCACGAAATGTAGTGGTTCCACTGCGTTTACAAAATAGTACATTCCACATTACTGGAAACTTGGTTAAAGTACAGGAGATATTGCAAGCAAAGAAAAAGTGGTAATAAGAAGTAAAATTTGTGGTAGTACAACTCCATTTGTAAAATAACGCTTTTATTTTGCATATTTTGTACAAATTTTGTGTTTACAATAATCATAAGAGTTAATCGAAATGTTTTATTCATTGAAACATTTGCTGCATATTCAAACCGGACATTGGCTTGCTGATGATTTCAGCAAAAGATTTACGAATATTGTACTTTATTCTTCCTTTGAATATTTTAGGAATACCAGTCATTAACGTCTCTACAAAAAATTTCAAAGTTTGCTTGTAAAGAGACTATTTTTGTTAAAGTAATATTTCATTAACTTCTGCTACAATAGCCAACACAAAGAATAGCTAGTTCAGATGAAATTATATCAAGAATAAAATAACAATAAAGAAAAAGCGTAATAATCACTGGTAAGTCCCAAAATAAAACCAATTTTACATTTTATTTTCTAACAAACGAAATGCAGAGTTTTGTAGTGGGTGAAACAGTGGTTTTAAGTGCACCTTTACAAAACTAAGTTTTGAAGAGAGCTAAACATGGCAAAATTTTATAAAACTGGCGAAAAAAAACTAAAGCAAAAACTTAGACAACCATACTTTGATCCACGATGAGATCCGCTTCGCACGAGCAACCGTTGTATAGCGCCACACAGTGGACAGCTTGAACGTCTTCAGCTTGGCAGTTGTTGATGATCAAAGAACGAAGTGTTCCTACGCTGACAATGTCATTCTTCCCAGCCGGACTGACGTGAATCTTCAAAAATAACACGCGCGGGTTAAGCTCGAGCTTTTGACTTTCATAAACTGGTTTGCTTTTGTTGTTCCCACCACTGTGAGCTTTCTTTGAGGCATTAAAACGTCTACAAGCGTATTTCTCGCGCCGGATCAAAGAATTTGCTGCCCCTTATTGCTGGGACAGAGACAGTTGTACCTTGCGTTGTTTGCTTTGGCAAACATTGAACTAATNTTCAGCGTACGGAAATATGTTAACACCGGTTGCAAACGAATGTTACAGAANTAGTTAAACCTCGCCCCTTTTNTCAGAAAANTCGTTTTCACTTCACAATTTTTGGATAGATACTTTTTAGAAATTAAAAAAAAGTTGTTCAAGACATTCCCAGGAAAGTTTAAAGTTTTCGTCTTACCTAGATAATAACAAACTAGATGTAAATGTTTCTATTATTGCNCATTACCGTCATCAANCACAAAGCGATATACAGTTTTCAAGGACGTTTTCAGCAGAGCAAACCTCTTTCCAGTTGCCGATGTACCAAGCAACTTCTGTCTTGCGGTCCTTCACTTTGCATTCAAAGTAGGCCTGACCATGACTTTGTGCGTAACAATCTTGAATTGTCGTCACAAATGCTAAAAATGAATGAGTTCGAATGAGAACTATGTTGCATTGTGAGGGATGCAATCACGCATTTTGCGGTACCAAGTTAAAGAAACCAAGTCCTAATTTAAGACGCTGCTCTAAACATTCACTTAATTCAGATTTTTTTGTAAATGAACCTTCTCTACGCTCAGCTTCTTCAAGCAGCCGCAGACGTTCTAATTCTGCTTCCTGCTTCTTGCGAGCCAGTTCCCGAATAGCTTCTTGCCGATCCATGACGTCACCTGAATGTTAAAATCGCGGGAAGCACAGAAAACAAGGTCATTTTTTGTTAAGACTCAGACAATAGTATTACAGCAAATAGCATAGTATTTATAATATTTTCCCAAGGTTTGTTTTCTCCGCTTAATGAATGCAACTTTTTGCCGTAAATCCTGCTTTAACAAAGCGCATTGTGCTCACGCTTTAAGACCGTAAAAAACACTTTTTAGGATTTGAGGCAATTTTGGCTATAAATCGCCCACCACTTGCGTTATAGCCTGGATTCTTAAACTGGGGGGTGGCATGAAAGAAAGGTTCGCAAGAGGGCAGCGAGTATGACAGTGACATAATGTTGAAAAACAGCATAATGGCAAATAAATTTTTGTTCTGTTTTTTTTTGTTTGATTTTGACGTTAGGTACAAGGCGTGAGTATCGGTAACAAACGCGGAAGAGGGCGAGACTGAGAAGCTTAAGAACCTCTGCGCTAGAGAGTCATTGAAGACATCATAATTAAGATGTGGTTTTTGAATTTTTTCTGATAAAAAACAGGTACCTCTATATTTGAAATTTTGCCTGGCAGTGTGGTGTCAAAAAGACGTCCGTGAGACGTCATTGTGACAGGTGGAAAAATTTTAAATGCATTTATCAATGTTTCAAGCTGTGGAAGTGCTACTTTTTTTAAATTTTGGTGAAAAGTTACCCTAAACCACCATTCCAGTAACAAAGATATTTGATGAGTAACATCCTTATATTGATCAGGAACTGAAAGAAGAAACTTTTGATTGAAAAGATGCATATGGAAGTAACAAAGTTATGTAGGAAGCCCAGTGCAACCATTAAATTTTTCATATTTCCATTAGTAACGACTGTAGTCAGGATTGATTCTGGAAATTTTGGAACATGCTTTTACCGTATTTATGAGCATTCAATAACTGCAACTGTTGGGTCAGTCCTGAGGCAACACTCACCAAGTGGTTCTCCAGGCGTAACATAGCACGATTGTAGAGATGGAGTTCCATCACCTATTCTGCTAACAGCTGTCACCCGGAAAAAGTAGGTTTGACCTGCAGAAAAAGTTGACAACTCGACTTTCAAGACAGTTTGTTGTTGACAAATCTGACTTGATTGACCCCACAGGAATCATTAGGAAATTAATAAAAGCTATTTTGAAATCCAGCATTTCAAAAGCACATTTTTGCAACTTCAATAGAATCCGGTTTGGTGGAACCAAGTCAACTTCATTCATTGTTGATGTGATGCAATCTCAAAATAGCAATTTTACTTACTTGCTTTCAGTTTATATTATTTTTGAAAACCTTCTCTTGCAACTGCGCAAAACAGATAAATTGCTCAACATTTTTTCTTGTACCAGGAGATTATACTGAGGCAAGATATATTTTTAATATGTATTGCCTGTCTCATAATAAACGTATAACATCAACTGAGATCTCAGCGCAAAAGATCTAATTCACTGAGCTAAGAGTCACGATCAGAGACAACAGACCGCCACATGTGGCGATGCGAAGCTACAAAAGCAGCAAGAGAGGAGCCATTTAATCTGTGAATGCGCCGCAGCACTGAAACCGAAAAGCACACGTCTGTGGTCACCAAAGCAAGTGCCAGTTGATCAAAAACATACTGCGCTTCACCTGTTACAAGACCATCGATGCGATACTTTTCGTCTTGAACTTGCTCGGGAAGTTTGTTACAAGGAATCCATATGTCCGAATCTTCTTTTCGGCTGGAAATAATTATTTTATTTCCTTATGTAGGCTAAAACAAGCTTTTTTTAACTAACTCTACTACCAAAGGCTCGGAAACGCTTGAATGCGTGCCGCAAGTGGCACGGGAGGTGATTGTATTCAAATGAAATCGTATCGGATAGATTCTTATAGTTGTATGCAATATATCTTCTTCGATATGTTCAATTCGCCTTGTCGATTGCGCAGTCATTTAAGTTACAACTGAACAAACAAAAATAATGCCTTCCTTCAGCAGTGGATGGACTCCATTATGTTCACAGTAATAACTAATGTTTGCGTAAAATTTGAGGCTAGCTAGTTAAGAGTCTTAACATGCTCAGAAGCTACAGAATGGTCGTATTAATGGTGCTGTAGAAATCAAGGCCGAAAATCCAGATGGNTTTTACAAGCATAGAACTGCGCTGAAGCTACCGTAACGTCAGAGGATTTCATCTTGTTTGGGAGGTCCCTAAAAGTGCTGCATACCTGAACTAGAGTNTCCAGCATTTTTCCTTGGAATATCAGAGTTAGTGCTTAGTTGGCCAGGACTTCATTTCTGACGACACTGTTCTGACTTTAAACCTAACCCCATATTTAGCAAAAAATGACTTTCAACATTGGCAGACCTACGGTAGCAAAAGAAACCTGAGTTTCCTCTGCCTTTCATGACCTGGCGTATAAAGTTTTCACGATTTCATTCTAGCGCTAGAATAATATTCAGTATTCCCTTTAAGAAAATTTTACCCCGAGCTAATGCTTCTTAGTGCGCATGCAATTGCGCAACCATGTAGACACACAACCAGTGAAGCGTAGACGCACAACCAGGCCCCTAGCTACGGGGGGGCATTCGGGGGCAGTGCCCCCCAAATTTATTTTGTGCCGCTCCCAAATTTCCTTGTTCCCAGAAAAATGTGTTTTAAAAATGTAATAAAAACAAAAACTGTGCCCCCCAAAAAATGTATTTTGCCCTTCCAAACCTCAAACCTGGCTACGGGCCTGCACACAACCAGTGAAGCGCTTCAAGAGTTGAAAGGGCTAGGCGATATATATACACGATATCAAATTTGCAATGCTGGAAGTGCGCGAGAATGAGATTTCACTGCGTAAATGCAGTTACGCACATCAGTGGTAACATTGATAATTGTGATTAGTTAAGTGGCGCTTCATTTTTTTATAGTAGTTGCTGCAAATGTTAATTTAAATTGGCTTATAAATGCTGTGACAGATTTAATGACATTCCCCAAGAAATTTAAATTCGACGCTAGACCATTCCAAGAATCGTGGACCGCAGATGTCGAATTTGTTTCTCGATACGACCGAGCTATATGTGTGCTCAATGGTGGGAATATTTTTTTCTGAACATCAAGCACAAAGACAATGTGAAACGAAACACAAGATATTCTTCAAACATGTTTGAAATGCGAAGTCATTATCAATTTGACATAAATCGTTGCCAATGTACGGAGTTCAAAAGGTCACCAACCCCCGCCCCACAGAGTCGGGGGTGGGGAACCTGCAGCACGCAGGCTAAATGCGGCCTGCGTGATCATTAATTATGTTTCGTTACACACGTTTGAGTACAAAATCGCGTCGCAACGACGCTCCATGATAAGCAGATTCTTAAGTCACTCTCACTTGTCATAATTTTCATTCCTTAGTTCCTTAGGAAGACAAATTTAGAGATTTAAGAAAAGTTTAGTTAACTTTGGCGACCCACCAGCAATATTCTACAATTCATGCGGCCCGTGACAGTGAATAGGTCCCCCAACGCTGGTTCAAAAAGCATGGTTTAGAGGAATTTAAAATATGAAAGCCTTACCGTTCCACTATGTAACCAACAAAGTCGCCATCTCCCATCTTGATTGGTTTTTTCCAGGTGAGGTCCACAGATTCCTCAGCGACATCTGTGATTGTGACGTCAGTTGGATCGCTCGGACGATCTGAAAAAAAACAGGGTTTGATTTCGCGATCAGGAATTTTGTTTCCGGACAAAGAAATTTTGTTTCGTGACAAAGAAATTTTGTTTCGTGACAAAGAAATTTTGTTTCGTGACAAAGAAATTTTGTTTCGTGACAAAACAACGAAAGCAGAAAAGCTAGCAATTTTCGATTTTAACAAAAAAGTGAAACAGAAGGACAATAAACTCTACCACGAAAGCTAAACAACTCAAGCCGTATATCATGCCGTACAATAACCTTTTGCAGGATAAGAAAATTGAAAGAAATGTAAAATATGTTAAGAAACTCAAAGACCTGGTTCCTTGGCTTGCAGTTTTCCGGGCAACTTCTTCCACTCGCCGCAACCAGCGACATTGCACGCCCTCAAGCGGAATTCGTAAAACACGCCAGGAGTCAAGTCGTTGACCGTGAAGTGACGTTGCGTCAGTGCTTTGTTATTGGCGGGCTTAAATTTTCCTCCTTTCTGGCGGCTAGACGAAGACAAAAGCAAAAGAGGAGGATTGATCACAAGAGAAACATAAAAAAACTATTTTTTGTAATACTGCAATCGCCTCTGCGACCGAAATTCTCAGACTCCGCGTTGTCAACGAATTACAACGGCACCAGTCACTGTACATGATTTCCTCAAATCACTCTTCGCATTGCCGCCGCAAATCGTTATTTGTGGTTCGTTGCAAGTTAATCCCATGTAGCTTCGAAACAGAGAATAAGAAAAAAAAACTTGAAAAAGCGGTCCAGTCCAGTCCATGCGACGGCAACGCCTCTTACTATTCGAGAAAGTAACCAGTGACGTGTGCGCCGCCGTCGCTCCGCGGAGGGTCCCAGCACAGTTTCGCTGATGTTTCCGTCACGCATGGCCTCCCGTTGTCGTCGGCAACACGGAACAAGCCTTGGACTCCACCCCACCAGTTCGGCGGCTCTGGAAGAAAAACAACAGAAATTATATTTAAATTTTGTAACGAAACAAACGTGCGATAAAACTCACAGAATGTAAAGACATTTGTTGCCAGGCAATGGTGGCACATGTGACATCCACAACCAGAAAACAACCATGTAAAACAGATGTAATATCCACGACCAGAAAACGACCATGGTTGAGATTCCTGGTATTCACCAAACATTTACAGGGTACTACTATAGTTTAATGGCATTGCCAGGAAAAATAATGATCCTTCAAGTTCACATTGTGAGTTTACAAATGCGCATTCGAGATATGTACAGTATATTGCAATGTATATACAAATGACGGAATCGCCGGGGATCACGCAGGTACTTTCGTAGTGAATCCATTAGACGCTGAATATGAGGCTGGACAGGCCGCAACTACGTTTTTTCAAGTCTTCGGCATGGCCCGACCGGGAACCGATCCCATTCTACCAGCTTTAGTGGCTCGTGCCCCAGCCACTGTATTCAGCTTACAACGCACAATGTGATCAAAGTTTCTTTGCTTTTGAAATGAAGGCCATACCTTTACTGTATTAAGAGCGTACTTACTACCAGTAACGAAAATCAGACAGTTGAAATGTGGTAATCAGTCTGCTGCAACCACGATTTTGGGTAATATCGCAAATAAAACACNGGAACAAAAAAGAAAAATGAATATATTTTAATTGTTTTTACGAGGTGCNACAATTTTCCCAACTCACTTATTCCATCACTTGCCAGCACAGCCTCGCTCGGTTCAGAGAAAGCGCTCGTTCCGGAACTGTTCACCGCTCTGACTCTGAACAAGTAACGCTCTCCAGGCTCCAAGCATTCCACAGGATACTGTGTGTATCTAAGAGCAGGTTTGAAAGCTTGGTTTAGGTGTATTTTTTATCAATAAACTACGTCGCAATGTACTCTCAAACGTGAAACGTAAGATCGGTTTTGGTGCTAATTGGACCAATTGGTTTTACGAAATAATTTCTGAAATAAACGAAAAGCAAAAGGAGTGAGAAAATCTTTTTGAATCGCATTTGAGTAACTTTGCTTCTTAGGGAGTTCATATTTTGCAGCTTCTAAACGGCGCTGTCTTTTAAAGTTTTTTTCTGCGCTTTTGTTTTCCTTCTACAATCGAACATTGCTTGTGGAAAGAAGCTGTTGGCTCCCTTGATGCTAGCCAACAATAAGTGAAACGATTTCAGACAATGAGAGATTTTCTTGTCTCTGCATTACTTATTTCGATACCAGTTACAGCAACAGCTGACAAGCAGCTTTGTTGTGTCATATCAACTCGCCAATGCCTCGATGCCTGCCAAGCAACAGTATAACCCTATATCCGAATTAGATTTTATCGTAATGGACAAACAGTACACTAAAAAGATAACCAAATCTCCAAAATTTGCCCCATTTTTGATTTGTTGAAAACCAGCTGTCAAACTTCAACAATCAAAAGCTTAATTGGCTCTATTTATTCTTTTAACGCAGTTTTTTTATTTATTTCATTTATCATAGTTTGCCAACTGAATCGCTGTCTGCTCTTGTAACCAACGTAGAAAATAACTGGTATCTGTCAACAACACACCTAATTGGAATGTGGTTTGCTGCAATCCAGTCTTCATCAACCAAATTTCTGTATTCAATATAGTAACGAACTTGCTCTCCGCCTGAATGTGAAGGAGGTATCCATCCGATTTCAATGTATTCACGCGTGGCCTGAATATTATACAGTTAATCAGCAGATACGCTTAAAAATGATGAGCAATCAACAATCAAACATGATTNAAATATTTTGCGCTTTGAGGAATTTAGCTTTCCTTATTTGCATTCGCAATGGAGGGTGTTATCAGTTATAATTTTAATGTAGCATTTGACTTTTTTCCTGGCTTATTTCTCTTTTACTGTTCCCACTCAAAGAAAATTAAGAACGTACAGTAAAGTTACTGAGGATTATAGGGCAGACAGATTTGTGTCTCTGAAATGATAAATTTTGAGCGTTAGCACTGTGAAAGATGAAGCTATATCAATAAACGTAAGAAATTTTTTCAAACATTTAGGCTTAAATCAACAAGAAACTGTTAATGTTTTATAAGCTTGATAACCATAAAGTAACGGAATTGTCAAAACGCTTATCATTATTACTTTTTTTAATGAGTTGGTGCACCTCCGAAGACTTTCACGGCACGCCTTAATCAACTACCTCGTTTCGTCTCCACAAGCACCAAACATTTTTGTTGTTTGAGGTTTTTCCCGGTGAAAGATTAACTCACCTTCAAAAACTGCACTTCTCTTGGTTGGGTTGGCGGACCGCGGTACCTTGCCTCGGATTCGACGTTAGCACTTCCACCGCATGTCGTTTGTTGCGGGTCGTCGCGACTAATATCTTCGAATCTATCTGTTGTTTGAGCGGTCTGCTGCTCCTCGAAGCCCTCGTCTAAGAAATGATAAAAGTTTGATTCGGATGCTTTCAGAAAAACTACATCTCATAGAATAAAACTTGCCTTCTGAAGGCCTTAACTTCGGAAGGCTAGCTGAAAAAATAAGCTTTTGGATTCTCTTTTAGAATTTCACGCGTATTCCCCTAAATATTTTTGCAAATAATTTCTCATGCAAGCTCTAAAGTCTGGAAAGAAAAAATTGAGAAAATGGTTTGTCAAACAAAAACCTACAGACAGTTTTGTTTCTTGGTTGCATGTGGTGACGCTGCGCGTGCAATTTCCTTCATGCTATAAATTCGTTTAGTAGAACAAAACTCATGGCAAAGATGTAAAATTGAAAAATGTATTTAAAGTTCAAATGCTTTCATTGCTAAACCCCTTGACAACTCAGCAGTGACAGGAAAGGCCTTTATTTTGTTTGTTTAAAATCAGCAGCATGCATTTATTCCGCTTAAACTATGCAATGCATCTTCAGATTTTTTCCTAAAAGCAGACTGTTAACTCATAAAGATACGAAAACGTAACCATCTTCCAACCACGTTTTCAAAATAATAATCGTTTTAATAAGCAAAACAATGTTTCTGAATGGAAAACAGGTGTCACGTCGCGCGTGAGACATAATTAAATGGCGAAATTGCAAATGACAGCATTTTCCCCATAAATAATTGCGGATTGTCGGTATGGCGTAAAAAAGGCAAAGAACCACCTGTTAGAATAACGCCTGCGTACACTACCAGCTTGTTTTTGCAACGAATGCTGCTCCATCAACACACGAAAAAGGTCGTGTCTCTCTGTTTCTTTGTTTTCATTTATCAAGATCTTTACTGGCTAAAAATCGGCTAAAAAAAAATTTTTGCCTGGCTAAAAAAACTGGCTAAAAAAATTTTTGAACTTATGAAAATTTTCCACTTTGTTTTGACTTGCACAAGATCACGTAAAAATAAGTCAAAGGTTTTCAAACAAGTGTTACTTCCTATGAAACCAAAGTGACAAAATAGGAAACAAATTATAGAGCGCGCAAACACTAACGGAAACTTTTTAAGCTTTGCTCGGTTTTCAGGCATGTCTGAACATACGCTCACCTCGAGTTCCTCCAACAAGAACGGCGAGCGTTTCGTCGCTCGGCTCCCCCGCACCAACCGCATTCACCCCCACCACTCTGAATCTGCAGGACAGGGACAAACGTGTTTGCGAGAGTGCTGGTCTTGTTTGGGTTTAAAAATAATTTAATCCAGTAAAAAACTTCCAATTTTCTGTAGCAACCATCTTCCCACCAACTGTTCAATAAAAATCGTTCAACTGCTTTTCACATGTTTATGTTCCATCAAAACACTGATCAACCGTTTCAATCAATCATCTGAGAAGATTGTTGAGTGTATTGCGTATAGCAATTTTTTCGCAGGTCTAAGTGGAATATCGCTGCTAATTTTGTTTCTGTTAGCTTTGCCATGCAATCAAATCTGGCG
>JGI24159J19872_10010850_pt1 | contig 11953 bp, 10 predicted proteins | sample Ectturendosymbi4_FD_19872 | JGI IMG/M metagenome (IMG submission 19872) | reverse complement strand
GGTAAACCTGAGGCTCGGCCCCAACGCCGTTACAAAACGTTCTGTTGAGTAAGTTTCTGCAGCCTGGTGTCACGCGAAATTTCTGACCTATTATTTTTTGTCAGTCACTTTGGTTCTCAGAGTAAAGAACTAAAGCTTGACGATTACTTTTTGATGTGTGTTGTGCAAATTTAGCCTTTATGGTTAGGTGTCAAATAACCACAACAAGCTGCACTACGGGAATGAGTGAAGCCAGTGAAAAATATTGAACTTCATCTTTGACTTCAATAATTTTTGGTTGTCTAACTGCAACATAAACCCTAACCCGACACACTTACCTAAACACCAAACTCTAAGCCCTAATCATCAGTTTTCTCAGTTATTTTATATGTAGAATGTTACTCTGCGCATGCGTGTATGGCGTGAAGTCAGAAATTTCTCTTGACACTGGTGATTCAGCCTGCAACTCTTTTGTGAAACGTTCTGTCTTTATTAACCAGCGTTGTGCAGAATGTGGGTGTTTGTATGCTATGGTCTTTATGTCTGCGGACAAAAATACATTATTATTATATGTGATCGTTTGCAAAACTATTGTACCACGGTTGGATAAGTACGATAACGCCATCGAATGAAATTTCATGAAAATTGATCCCCCCGAGATGAAGAGCTGGTTGCTCCCCTGAGTTGTATTGTACAACTGTTTTTAGGATGAGTGTTCTTGGGTACTCTGGTGTTGGCACATGGACAGTGGTTACTCTTCTGTGTTAGGGCTGGACCAAACACCATCAAAGCAAGGGAATTTCGTTTCCACAAGGACGACATGTCTCATCAAACTGGGTTCACACTTTGCCCTGTACAGGAAATGGTTGAGACAATTGAACTAGCGGGCAAGTGTGCTCTAGAATCAAAGGAACGGGAACCGAAAGTGCATGCATGCTTGCGAAATGTAAATGCATGGCTTGCAAAACGTAAATGCATGCTTGCGCATATCCGGCCAATACCTTCTTTATGAAGCAACAGGTCCTGTGTAAGTGAAATCAGAGCATGCAGAGAGCAGACATATATGTTAGCGAAGCAGCCCGCAACAAAAACATGTGCGATGCCTTATTTTTGTCAAATAAAAAATAGCAAAAAGAGCTCCAAATGTTATGGAAAAAGGGGTCTAGAACAGTTCGGTGATGCTGTTTCGGTGACCGGACGTTTTGGTGATGTTGGTCGCAAATGTTTTATACGAAAAATGTGTGTTTTTGAATGTACAGTAGAATTGCCCTATAACGTCACTTCAAGGGACCGGAGAAAAAGCGTCGCTGTAGGCGAATTGACCTCGCAGCCGAACTACAATAAATCGTTCCTTAACGGTGTTTTAGTTGAAAGTCAGAGTCCGGAAAGGGTTAAGAGTATTCTTTGATTAAGATTGCCGCTTATTCTATCGTGATTTCGCGAATACTCTGATAAGAAGAACACGAACAAGAATTTGAAAACACTGGCAGTAGTATTTACATGCAATACAGAATAAAGAGTAGTACAGTAATTCATTACGTTCTTGCAAAAAAGTCGCTAAGTTCCGTTTGTTTTGTTCTTAAGACAGCTTTCTTTAGCACTAGAGGTGGACAGAGTCTCAATTTTTTAACTCCATGTCCGCTCCGAAAACTTTTACTCTGCATCCGCTCCTACTCCGCAAATCATGGAAGTTATCAAATCCGACTCCGCTTTGACTGCGCAAAATTGCAAATTCTACAGTAACATATAGGCATGTTGCTTGGCACAGTGTTGTTGTGGCCAGTGGCCCAACTACATGGACAAGTACGTAGGCTCTGGAATAAACGCATTGTAATAGACTGCTAATTGAGCCATCCTGCTGGGCACAAACCGTTCCCATGTTAACACTGCGTTTGTGTGCATCACGTGACTTAACAGTCACGACTTGTGCTGAATGCGTTTTTCTGTTCGCTTTGCTGCGCGTGTGCTTACAACCTGGCAGATTCTTGCATGCGCTCCTTTTTTTGAGTAGTGTAGCGAGCGAGTTGTTGTATGACTGACCGATCGACCGTTTTCTGCGATATGTTTGTCTCTCCATCGTGTCGTGGTAAAGACAAGTCGCCGTTTGTGTTAATGGCCGGCAGTGGCGTATCAATGCAAAGTGGCGCACATGGCCAAGTTTAAATGTGCGCACTTTCTAATAATTTAAAATCTTTGCGAAAGATAAACCATGTAGAAAATAAATGTTTTGAAACAAAAAATAGTTATTTTTATTTTTGCTTAAATGTTTTCAGCAATTAAAAGAAACTATCCGTAAGGACCACAACGCACTTCTGTGCTCATGAAGAACATCAAAACATTCAAATGATAACGTTATCATAGTTCATAGGTCTACATAGAGTTGCTTGACCAAATTGTATACCCTACAAAAAAATCAAGCAACATATTGCAACTGCAAACGACAGTTTCTTTTAAAATGGAACACAATGAATTTGAATTGCGCAATAAATTATTTAATGCAAGCGATGTATCATCTGTGTTCAAAAAAGACAATTCCATCAAACCATGGACATATCCAGCTATTTGCGAAAATGTTTATGTTTAGACAAAAGTTTAAATAAATTAGACAAAAACGTTAATTGAAACAACACTTTCTGTTCCTTTTCTCAAAGCAAAGTCGTCTATGATTTCATCAAAGTAAGCTTTTGCTGTTTCATCCCCTTTTATTCACATCAAATCTAGATGACGGAACCTACCCTGACTTATTGTTAGTCGTTGAAGGCCAGAGTGCATGAAAAGACAAGTTTGAGTTTACTGAAGGATTGTTCGCAGCTTGCGGTACGGTACACATAACTACCATCCTCAGCATTATTTGCAAAGGAATTCGAAGAATGTCAGGAAGACTTCAAGACGCTTAAGTTGTACAACTTGGAACTAGCATTTTGCAATCTAGAATCTTCTCGTATAATTGCTTGTCACCTACATCTGAACTCTCGACAGTTCCTTAATTGCCACATGTACATTTTCGTTTTTCACAGTCAGGAAATTTTCACAACAGTAGCGTAGCCAGCCCAAAATCTTTGGGGGCCAAATATTTAGAATTTAAACGAGCAGCAGTGCTTGCTTTGGAAAGCCAAGTCTCAAAGCATGAAACGTAAAGATATGGTAGAAATCTGGGGGAAATGGCCCCTTTGGAACCCCTGGCTACATATATATTTCACAAGGCCTTGGACATCGAACCAGGGGCGGATCCCCCCGTAAGTTTAGAGGGGGGAAGAGATTTCAGTAATATTTGGTGGTCAAGTCTCATACCGGCTTCGCTAAGTGTAAGAGGGATGAAGTATACTTAACAACACATCTGTGACAAAACAATGGACGTTAAAATGGCCTTGTATCGTGCGAATGCTGTTTTCCGAATTTAAAAAGATCATGGTGAATAAAGTTACGTTCGTAGGTTTAAGGTGGGGAATCGCCCCCGGATTCACCCCTGCATCGAACTGAAAGCCAAAAATTTGAACAGAAAAGGCTAGCTCTGAAAAAGACTAACAAATCTCTTTAATGAGTTAACATTTTTTACTCAACTGGCACGGTAATCATTCGAGGACCAATTAATGTTCTCTACCCTGGTGTCTGGAATGTGGCGTTGTATTCAGCGTAATGTCAAACACCACTGCCTATCGAAGACGTTTCGTAAAGTCGGAGTGGGCCGCAGCAGTTTGTTTTAATTTGTAAATCTGTAAGACCTCAATGGCAGTTATTTGGAAACAGCTCTCACAGCCACGGACATGAACTCGTCTGAGCCAGATTCTGACTAATATCTTCTGGTCTCAAATACAGCAGTACGGACTGACTTTCTTACAGCGTTAGAAGGTCGGAGTCTCGTGGCTATGGAATGCGAACGTTCTTGTTCTGTCACAATATCTGACCATCGTGTTATGTCACAATACCACAGTTTTGTCATAATGCTTGATGGCTCTGGCGCAACACGTCCAACATAAGGCATTATATAAAGACGCAGTGTTGATTCAACTTTGCAATTTATGAATGTATGGGGCGCAAATATAGGTTCAAGAAACTGTAAACAAAGATTTTGGTTTTTGACAAGCAATTTTTACGCCCTATTCAAAGTGGCGCCCATGGCACGTGCCATGCCTGCCATACCCTAGATACGCCACTGATGGCCGGTTAAATGTTGCCGTTATGCGTTCAGGGGAGTCATTTTGACTACTTGAGAGGGTTGAAGCTGGCACAAATTTTTTGCTTTTGCTTCCCAGTGGGTGTGCTGTTGCGACTTTTAATTAGTCTGTGGGCTTAATCGGCTTACGAAGTGGCTCTTTGAAATTTCTTTGTTTCAGGGCCAAATGACCCATATTTTATTCAATGCCCAAAGTAGTCATTTTGACTACCAGATGAGGTTTCGTGCTTGCAACCGCTGTTACCAGTTTTGCTCTTCTATTTGTTTTCTCGTTTTTTTCTGTTTGTGTTTCGAATTACTGGCCATCACTTTTCCTTATATTTGGTGCTTTTCAAAGCTGCAGTAGACAGTCTAGTGATCCAGCGTTTGAGACATACTAAGAGAGTTATGGCGAAACGAAGACGTATTACAGCAGATGAGCTTCGGTCCTTTTTGCGTAATATTTTTGACGATGTATCTCATTGTGAAGACAGTGGGTCTGAATTTGACGACTTACAAACTCCTGATTTAGTTTCGAATTATTCTTGCAGTGACGATTCTGAGCAGGATTTTTCAAGGAGCTTCAATTGTGGCCTTGGTTTATGCGGTCATAAGCAACATAAGCAACCTCGGTTTCAAAATCAACGTGAAAAGATCATAACTCCTCAGGAAATGGATGATATTGATTGCAATAAATATAAGTCATAACGAGGAAAGGTATGATCGGAACATTGAGCTGACACCTGATACTTCACAAATTGAACTTACTTCTCCAGATGTTGATGGCGCTGCTGAGAATAGCAATATGATACTTACAGCTCCAGATGGAACGAAGTTGCTTCAGATAACTGCCGGTGATGTATCTGCTGGCAGACATCCACAGCAGAATATTTGAAGAGACGTTTCTGGGCCTACACCTTACGCAAAGAGAAATGTATTTGCTGCTAGCCCCGCAAGTGCATGGCGTGTTCTTCTTAATAGCTTTATCCTCAAACATATTACAAAACGCACAGTTACAGAAACCCATCGCCAATTACATAATCAGACGTTTGCTCTCACTGTTGAAGAATTGGAAGCTTTCATCGCTGTCATGTATGCACGAGGAGTTACAGGCAAAAGTGATTTGCCTTTGCATGATATTTGGACTGAAAGAGGGGGAGTGCCATTGTGCAAAAGTGCTACGTCCAGAAACCGATTTTGTAAAATCCTCCGTTTCCTTCGTTTTGCTGTAAAATCGAATCGTTTGCAAAGGCTGCAGGCTGATAAATTTGTTCTATTTTTGGAAGTCTGGAACCACATTATAAGCAACTGCTGTACATGCTACAAACCTAGAGCGTTTATCACAATCGACGAGCAGCTTTTCCCTAGCAAAGCCAGATGCCCTTTCACCCAGTTTATGGCATCAAAGCCAGACAAGCTTGGGCAAAATATTGGTTAGCTGTGGACAAGGAAAGCAAATACCTGATAAACGGTTTTCCTTATGTTGGAAAGGATGAAACACGCTCTACAAATGATCAGGTTTCTGATCATGTTGTAGTGCAACTCATGCGTCCTTATCTCAATAAAGGAAGAAATGCAACAACTGNTNATAATTTTACTTCGGTGAAATCAGCCACTCAACTAAAAGAAAAGCAAACGAATCTCTTGGGAACAGCAAACAAAATTAGGAGAGAAGTGCCATTATCTTTGAGAAAGATGAAAGAAGAGATTCATTTCTGAAAGCTTTATAAATCTGGAGATAGCACCTTAACTGCGTACCAGGGAAAGGTGAGCAAGCATGTGCTGATACTTAGCACAACACACAAGGGCACTACAGTAGTTGATAATAAAAAGAAAACACTTGAAACTGTTTCCTCATACAATCAAACCATACGGAGTCGACATACTTGACCAAATGGCTAAGAAACGCACTTGCAGAACCGGCATAAGAAGGTGGCCAGTACATAGTTTCCAAAACACACTGGATTTAGCTGCTATCAATGCCTGGGTCCTCTACAAAGAGATCACCAATGAAAACATTTCTCGAAGAGACTTTATCCGCACATTGGCGGAGAAGTTGGCTGGGCCACAAGCGCACAAACAAAATCACATTCCAGGCCAAACAGCATTCACCATCAGCAATGACAATGAAAAAGAGCCAAAAAAAATTTGTCAAGTGAAGATTTTGTGCAAGAGAAACCGCTCAGTTGGAGTGTGCACTCCGTGTAAAAAAAAATTTATACGGGACATGCACTGCTCTAGTACAACGTGTCTGCAAAAAATGTGTTACATAGCCAAGTTGAGTTTTAAAGACAATTTCAATTGTAATGTCCAGGCAGCGAAATACCTGCACGTGTGATATTATGAGCGTGGAAAATATGCCTTTGAAACAAAATTGCAAGACATTTGTAGCTAACGTAAAAAACCTTAATCTCATAGCGCAATGCTGCAAATATCCCAAGCATGCAGGTAAAACTCTACTATGAACATGCTGAGAGCCAATTTTCCTTTCTGTAAATATACACAAGCTACATACAAGCGAAAGTGAACTAAATCTTTCTTTTCATGCAAAACAAAGAAGTAGTCAATATAACTACCCTTGGGCATTTTAGGTAGTAAAGAACCACGGGTATTCTAGTGTCAAATGTGACGCAAGAGTCGAGGACAATAAATTGTGCTGTGTCACTTCTCAAATCCCCTGCCTGCTTCGTGTCTCAAGCAGCCGCGATACCGAGTAGCTCCCTCGCCCTTTCATAGGACANAGTGAATCAGATTCACNGATTGAGCTTACCGGTACATGTTTGCAGAGCGAGACGCGTCAACAATGTAAGGCAATGTCTATTTAGCCTCTGAAGCAAAATACTGCTCGAGTTATTTAGCCTTTGGATGAACATGATTGATTGAAGTGATCACATGACAAGTTCGGNATGCNTGACCTGCTTAGTTGACCGTGTCGTCTGTAATGGCTCAGTTCGAGAAATGCCTGGATGAATGTAGTCATGATTACAGCAGTCCTGGCAAGCTATTAGCGGGTTCTTGTCCGCATTGTGCAAACTGTAGGCTAAAACCTAACCACAAATACTGAGTTCTTACACACTACACCCTAAACGGTTGTCTTGGCCTCTTTTACTTACCACGCACGTCACCACTTCAACTAATCGTGTTTGAATAAAAGTAAAATAGTCCCAGTACAGTTTTTACCCCATACGGCAAAACAAGCACTACCATATGTTTATCGCATAACGATTTTTTGTCGAAGGATAACTCTTTATCGGCTTGAAACGCAACTTCAAGTGGACTGCAGTAAGCCAAAACTGAGTTTCCATAGGTAGGCGCTAATGTTGAAACATTGACAGTGGAAGCATGGAGTGGAACGTTCAGTGTAGAACGTCGGTAGATAGTCAACAGTTCTTGATACGTCCGTGATGACAAGTCTACGCTCCACACGATTATTTGCACATGTTGGGTGTTGCAAGAGAGAGATCCTGTTCCATGGAACGAATTCTTTGCTGTTGTGGCTCTGGGGGGTTTGATCAATATTGCCTGCAACATGATATTTTGCAGTTGTGAACTGAGCTGACGTAGTGCTGAGAGCTTTTACTGAACTCCTCTGCTTTAACGCGTAGTTTGATATTTTTGCAGTTGTGATTGCTTCGTCGTAACGCTAAGTATATTTTGCTCCTGTATCCTAAGTTGGACGCTGATAGTTTGAAGTTAATTTGACTTATACAACAACGAATAAGGAGAGTGTGTTTAGAACAATATGCNTATTGTGTCAACAAAGCTCGCGAAAACGTTGGATTAGAAAGGTGAATANAACGTCGTGGTATGACGTCACAAACAGCGCACACACAGTAACAATGATCACCATACGCCACTGGTGCATTTATAACATTCTACTTAGCGTGAAAAATCAACCTAAATACAATTTGTAAATTATCTTTGTAGCGTTTCCATTCATAAATGCACGTCACTTGGAGAACTGATCACGAGCAAAGAAACTAAATACCTTGCAACCACCCTATAACCTACACAAAACCGTCGCCAGGAAGTCTTCACTAGGGGGGCTTTACGTTTGTGCCGGGGGGCTTGATATTGAAAATTTGAAAAAATATCCAATGATTCATAGTGTTTCATATTTCGATTTTGGGGACTTAGTACTTTGTTTGGGGGTGCAAAGCCCACCATAACCCCCCGCGGTGACGGGACTGAATCTATATACTACTTATACGCAGGGACGCATTTAGCTAGCGCGGGGCGGTCCTGTGTCATCGTAGATTTTGGGGTCCCACCCAGGTGTGAACTATTTGGCTGTTTGTCTGAAAAGCGTGAACGCATGCCCGTCTTATGTGTAGTGCCCCCAAAAAAATTTATCTTTTGTGGTGCCGACTTTGAATCTGTGATTGCCTTCGATCTTCAATAGAAATTAAAGACTTTCCTACATTCTTAAAAGAACAACAGGCAATGTGATCTTTTCTTGGAATTTATAGTTTCTTCATGTAGTTCATAAGTTCTATTCGTTGAATTTCCGCGATTTCTAGCGTTTTTTGTAGGTTCATTTCACGGATATATACATTTTCATTCGGGACCGTGTTGCCGCTCTTGAAAATATCGTTTATTTGTCGATCTGATTAGCTGTACGTAAACTCCTTTTTCACAGCAACCACATATTTTATGGACCAAACAAGCACAATCCATTCAGTGGACACAGGGTTTGTTTATGCCGTTTTCAAGTTGTCATTTTCCAAGCAATGCAAATTATAGTGTTTTAATTAATCCTCCATGACAGAGTTGGCCAAACGTTTTGACCCGAAGGCCGAATTCGCAACTAACTGGCCACTGGACAGCCGGATACTGTGCGATTTATGTAAGCTATGCAAAAATAGGTTGTTAAAATGTGTTGTAGTACAATAATAACAATAAACCGCATCATCTTGTTTTCACTTGCAAACGCATGAAACAAGTAGCACTAATCACTTCTCNAAGTCCTATANAGAGATTNAAAATGACAGATATTGCACCAAATTTGGTGGAAAATAACCGCCAAACCTAACCAAGGCAAAATCTGGAGTGGCTCCATATCCTGAATTGTTAATAATCCTTCCGTTAACGTGTACAGAAAGTTTGGTGCTTTCATGAAAATGTGAACAATAAGTTTGCTATGCTGCAGAACTATAGGCGGAAACAAGTTTTAGATCACTTGTAGGGAAACGTAAATTTTGTTCTGTTGTTTGCAAGTTGCATAACAATTCACATTTATGCGTCATTTTGCACATTTGTGTTTTGCACATATATACGATTTATAACAAGGGCTAGCTTTCAAACGTTTCGAAAATAATCAAGTTCTTAATATGCAAAAAAATCAAAGGTATGGACACGAAAGGATGACAGTGACATATATTAACATTTGAATAAAGTGCACAAAAAACAGTTCCTTACTTAAAAATGTACAAAATAATAGAAACAAAAGGCTGAATTCTAAAGGTTTGCTAATGTATTTGAGTTCAACTCATTTGTTAGCCTACTGCTTCTTGGTTGTGCCTTTTTCAAAACGTGGAATAATGTTGCTAATAGCAACACGCATGTCTGCCTGTGCATTCAGTGATTTCTAGGTTTCTTTCACAAACTGAAACTTATTTTTTGTTTCGAAGGTTCTTCAGTTCTTCACAGAAAAGGAGGTTCTTGAAAGGGTGCAATGTGTTGACTGCAATTCGAAACATTGGTAGTCTTGTCTAACTGGAGGGAAATTTTCAAAGGACTAGCCTTCATATGTGAGATAACTTGTTCCAAAGTATTTAAAGTCAAAGCAAAATTGACTCTAAATAACATTATTTGATAGCGGCACTAATTTATGTTTCTCTCCTGTTTCATTTCTGAGAATAGACTAGATATGGTTTAAGATCTTATGCAAAAATTAGGTTTCTTAGACTTTGCTAATTTGAATCCCACTTGGCCATCCGCAGTGGTTTGTGAACAGACAAAAAAACTAATTTTTTAAGGGTTGTTCGAAAACTAAAACGGACTCTTTTACAGTACATTAGCTCGTAACGATTTTTCATCATGGCCCACAACAATGGCCCTGCAACGTGGGTTATCGAAATGTTTTGAAGCTTAGATGGCTTTGCATATGCGTTGGAAAAAAAAACAGTTTCAAAGAACAGGCACTGAAGCTGTTGCAAGTACTCAGTTTTTCCATGCTAGTGAAATCAAAACGAACGTAGTTATCATTCCATTTCATTTTCTGCGACACGATGAAGGATTGCGGTGATAATCAGAAAACTTTCTTTCTCCACCGGGTCCACCCACAATTGCGTAGAGAAGACCTTCACGTCTCTTCAAATTAATAAAATACTTTTATAAGAACAATAAATCACTCCAANATGACATTCAGTGCAAACGACTTTTTCCTTTACGAACAATTCACCTCAGAAACTATTAACTAAGAATAATGAAATGTGCAATCCANCCGTATATATAGTACGCTTANACTATCTACGACGTCCCAAAAGTAATGGCAATGTCTAATTCATTCAAGNAGAAACTAATGCAAGTTCGCAAAAATATTACTTGAAAAATGGTTTACTTCGGTTTTAACGCTGCATGCGAATGAGGTGACAATGACATACTTTTAAAACGCAAACGTCGATGCAAATATTTAGAGTGCGCTCTAGTGGTCATTACAGCTTTTGTTCCAGACAGGAAACCAGACATCTCGTTCATGTGCATTGTTCTTTTCAACTGAAAATAATCTTCCACTTCAAATTACCGAGATTAGCAATTTACTTACCAGAGCTCGTTCTTAGAGATGCAGAGCACAAGCTTCGCTGACAAAGTTGCAGTAGCGCTGTTGTAGCATATTTAAAATATGGCGAAAAATATCAAACAGAATTCCAGGAAACCACACAACAGTGGTTGTCTCCGTTTCGTACAGAAACTGTGTTATCGAAAGTTGCGCATCACCAGTGTTTCTCTTTATATTTGAACAATACGACATTCTTATTCTCTCTTTTGCCGATGTTTTTTTAAGTTCTCTGGCACAATTAAATGAATTCAAATAACCATTCTAACGTCTCCGAAACGTTTCATAATGGAGGTGAAAAATTACATTCGTGGATACCTTCGACGAATGACATATAATGATGGGTTGTTTTCGACTTATTTCAAATGTCGACAATGCGCTGAATCAAAGTAGAACTTAAACATTTTGCAAAGACGAAATTACAAACACCATTGCGAAAACCTTTAAGGTAATTTTTTTCTCATTTTTTGGATCCAAGTGTAGTTGACGTGTTTCATGTTTTTGTAAAATTTCATTTCGAACACCGTAGATCACCTTTCTTCTTGCTATTCACACGTTTTTTTCTGAAAAAAAGGGAAAATATCGGCGCACCCAATTTTGGACCCTTAAATAAAAACCTTGCAGAAACCACTGGCCAAGTGTGTGAACGTTCTTGAGCTAATCATTAACTCTACTGCAAGGCGTGTCGTTCAATTTTCAGTTGGCAGAGCTTGATCATGAGCAGAGTTGTCTTTTCCATTTGTGCGTTTGAAAATCAGCAGTTGTTGCATTCAACTAAGGAGTAAACGGTTTTGATCTGAAAACAATTTGAAAATACTTGTGAAAGCCTGTAGTTAGTGAAACGTAATTTCATCTGCTGTAGAATGTTTAGCGTCTTTTGATTCTACGCACCGACGCATCAGACCTTCCCATTGTAGAGATTGTTACCCATGTTGTGACTGTCTGGTGTAATGGTACGAGTACCATCACATGCGATCTCGGGTACCACAAATGAGAGATAAGGATCTCTGGAAAGTATATAAAGACAACGCACCCTAGTAGCA
>JGI24159J19872_10010849_pt1 | contig 11956 bp, 13 predicted proteins | sample Ectturendosymbi4_FD_19872 | JGI IMG/M metagenome (IMG submission 19872) | reverse complement strand
ATGTACCCCTGGGGGTACATTTGCCTATCCGAAGGGGTACATTTAAGGTTAGCAATAGAAGGTAAAAATATATTTACATGTTGCTTATTTTCATATCTTTATACATATATCACTAAATATTATTTTCAAAAGTCATTATATGTATATTGTTTAATATATCTGTTAAGAATCATGAGCAAATATTTTGTCACAAGGAGTTTTAGGGGTATATGTTCATCTGTTAAAATTCTGAAGGGGTACATCCTTATCTGTTGAAATGCTGTAGGGTACATGCTCATTTGTCGGAATGCTGAAGGAGTACATGGTAAGAAAAAGGTTGGGAACCTCTGTTCTAATACAACTGCGAAAGCGAAACAGCAATGTCCACTTTACTTGTATGAGATAATGCACGTGGCCTTCTATGGACAGAGGAAGGCCCTTGTTCTTGGCCACGATGCCACGCAATCGCTTGTCGATGTCATTGATGTGGGACACGGCCTTCTCGTTGACGATTTCACCAGAACTTTCGTCGAACGCGCCCCCGACACGCCCTCTCTTGCTCCATTCGACAAGTGGGTCGTGGATGAAGGTCTTCAAAACACTGCAGAAAACGGTTTTGCCACAATNTTCGACAGCAAACAACAATTGAGTCCAAGATAAAGGACNACTTTCCTTACCTCATGAGGGGTTCTCTTTGCTCTCGCAAAACGTTCATTGTGACCTCACAAGCGCGCCTGAAAAATCCCTCATACTTCGTAGGGCCCATGGCGTCCACCATGTTGTGTGTCAAACGAAACGGCACAATTTCCGGGACTTCCAAAGTCAAACCCTGGAACAATTTTGCGACACCATCACGACAGATATTATAATTAAAAAAAAAAAAAACAGCAACACTCTGGGATATTTGAACTCGCTGGGCTGAAGGCGTCATTTGAAACACAAAGTGTTTTCAAATTTAACTTTCGGTTTTGTTTCAAATCAGTTGACGGAAAAAAGTACTGGAAATTGAGAAGNTGAGCTGCTTGTGCACAACAAATTTCACCCAAAGCTTTATTCGACACGGAATAGACTGAAACTNGAAAAGTCTTGCCAGGAACAACGCAACAATTAACGATTTAAATGAAATCAAATTGGACGTTTCAAAAACAANTACTTTTGCCGTCAGCAAAAATTCGTTGAATGAAACACAAAAGCGCCACAACACAAGTATGTAGGCGGGGTGCGTGTGTGGGTAGAACAGAATAACAATCCATAATCAGTGTTGTCGAAACGTTTAGTATGGTTTCATTTCAACCACAAGTTGCTGAGTTGTGTTTCGTTACCGGGCGACATGCATTTTTTGAGCCTGACAGCCGTAAAATCGACTCAAGCGGAAAATATATTCGCCACAAAGAAAACTAAAGGTTTGATTATTACCTTGTTGAACAGACAGTTGAAATCTACGTGCATCGCTTCGCCGCTGTTAGCGTCGAACAAGATGTTCTCGCCGTGCCGGTCGCCCAGTCCCAGGATGTAACCGACCTGTGTGAAAACTTACAAGTGTTCAATCGTGCACGCGAGCGTAGGGTGAAAGACAAGGGCAGCCCGAGCTTCATAAGAGCAACGGGTGTCGTGCACTTTGAACATCGATTGCAAGTCAGCGTTAGAACCGAGAACACCTTCATCTTATTAACAACATGAGCGTCGCAAGAATTTTTTCCAGGGGGGACATTGTGGGTTTTTCGTGGGTGGCCAACAAAAGGAGTTTTACAAGGGGGGGGACCGCAACGACCGCAACTATTTTGAGACCTTGAAAACGAAAATAGTAGCAGCCTACTTTTCAATAACGTGAAGATGTCACATTTAAGAACCATAACGAAGTGTAAACGTGCACAGAACAAAGACCACGCTGCAATCTATCTGCCGATGACATAATTCTAAGCAGGTGTCCGAAACCTTCGTTGTTACTTACTTAATCAAGATTCTGTCAGTTTCTAAGGCACCTCTATATGTCAAGCTGGCTCGTCACGTGTCTGCAACACAATCTACAGCAAACGCATATCCTACCATGGACATGACGGCGACAGATCTGGCATAAGCCAGCTTTGCGTTGTACCACGCGCTGGGATCAGGAAAGGTGGTGAGGAACCATTCGTGGAAGACCGGGGGGTGGCGAGGGAGGAGCTTGGTGCGGAACGTGTGCAGTTTCTTGCTGAAAAAAAGATTCAGGATGCGCCATTTCAGCAGAGGATGCACTTACAACATTTTCATAACTGTTGAGCGTGACATCGGCAAGAATCGGTTCTTGTTTTGCGATGAACCTAAATGACACCAACAGCAGTGCTTGGTTCCACGTGGCTCGAAAAACAGCCACAGAGCTGCCTCAGCTCGGAGGCTTTATTCTGCTGCAGCTGACCAGCAGACACGTGGACAAGTATTTGTCATGGGTCAAACAGAGCGCGTGTAGTCATAGAAAAGGTTTAGCAGGAAATGACGACACAACACACAGGAACTGCACGACAAACGTGTAATGTGTGCAAGAACAATATTCCGCCCAGGGCAGATAATAAATATGGTGGTCTTTCAAACATACGCGCTGGCTTTCTTTAAAATTCCGAAGCCCACTCTAGCAGTGGCACGTGAATGATCTAATGAGCAACACCGTGTATCCGTTTAAAGAAACCAACAAGGACATACTGCAGTGGTTCCGTGACGTTCATTTGCCAGGCCTTCAGTTGCTTTCCGCTCGTGTAAATTCCCTTTGCCTTGTATATGGAGAGCAGGATGGGACGCAACCCGTGCGTGTTGCTCACCCATTCTATCAGTCCGCACTCCTCGTTGAGGGGGACCACGGACTGGGGAGAAATACACAAAGGCAGGAGTNAATACGACTCNCGAGTTATCTGCGTTCAGCGTCGTCGCAAGATTTAAGTCGTGGATGAAATTTTCGAGGAAGGGACAAGTGAAATCTCACAGGTATATCAAAAGCCGAGGTAGAAGTCAAAAACGGTATAAACGCATAAAACACAAGGGTTTTCATTTCCCAACNCGTACAGCAAGTAAGNCTAGTGGGCGTTTTGGAAGAACCTAAAAATGAGTTCACACTCCCAGCACCCCGATCAGTCAAAGACANTGACAAAAACATGTGACAGCTTAGTGGTCAAAATACACCCTTGTGCAAATTATAGTTGTGGTTGCCAAGCAATCAAACCCACTGCAACTTGCGTCAATTCGATTTCGAGCACACAATGATGTGTAGCGGCAAACCACGCAAGTGCAATCAGACATACTCGACCGGCGATTGCTTGGAGGGCATGAAAGACAGGATTTCTCGGCTGGAGCAGAGCGTGCCGCGCTGCCTGTACAGGCGCAGCAGCAAAGTGCGCAGNGGCTTCANGTTTTCGACCCACTCGATCAGGCCGCACTCCTCGTTCAGTGGAACGACCGCCTGAAACGTCGGTTGCCGCATGCAAGTCCGTTGCTGGGTCTCTCATAGTGATACGAACTAACTGGCGATTTGACGTTACGGAGCACATCACAGCACATGTTGGCGGATCCACATGCGCAGATGCAACCCGAGCCGTGGAGCGGAAGAGCAAGAAGGACAGCAAGTTTTCTCAGGGTCTGAAAGCTTCTCCGTATAGGAGCAATGTGTCCACATTTTTCCACGAACTGGTAAACCTCGCTTTGAACTTTTAGCGAGCGACTAAAATTAAGGTTTGCGTTGAAATTAGCAAAACTTTATCAACAAATTCCGAATAAAGCCAAGAACGAAGTGTTTATGATAAAAACTTAAACATCAAATGGGAGGTAACAATTCTAAATAGAGTCCTCGGTGCCACCGCCCCACAGTAGCGACGTGACTGCTTTCCCAAAAACTGTTGAACAGTTCTGAACAGCTGCGAACTGTTGCAGAGCAAAAAATTCTAACCACAACCAATGTCATAAGCAGGGAAGAACTCTGCATAGTCCCCGTGCGGCTTGCCAGTTGTCATAGAAGTTCTGAAGTTATGGGAAGCCAGGAAAGATACAAGGGTTGCCTCGTCGTTCGGCGACTTCGCGCCACGCTCAGCAATTCTGCAGCCATCGCGAATCTTCTCAACGAAACTGCCGTCTACACGTGTCGGTTTTAACGCATCGTCAACACACGAGGTTTTTCAAGGTTTTCCCGTCAGGCAGTTCGCGATCACATGGGTACATAATACGCGTGACATGGATTGCACCGTAAACACAGGCCACTAACAACGGTCGTCAATCACTTGCACGCGTTATGCGGGAAAACACATACAAATCAAATCAGACTTCATCAATCGTTCATAGCCCTGCACAGTCTCGCGCGCGTGCGCAACTTGACAAAGAAGCTTCAAAAACGCAAGGGCACGCGACAAACATACGTAGGTTCTGATTTGCAGCTGCCTCCTGCCGCACTCCGGGTCCCTCTTCAAGCACTTGTTGACGATGGCGGCGAACTCGGTCAGCCGCGCGTCCTTGCGCAGGTCGTCCTTGGGCTTGCACAGGAAGATCTGCTTGCTGCCGTCACTTGCACGGATCGTTATTTTCTTCGGTCGTTGAAGTGACGGCAGAATCTCAACCTTGAAAACCACCGTTCATTGTGTCAAACAGTAACAAACAAAGTAATGGTTCCAGTGTTAAATTGCAAGGTGATGAAAGGCTTCACAAAAGGAAAAACAACAAGTGACATTCAACTAACAATCATCTGTTCAGGCGAAAAAGAGATATGCTGATGTCAAATTCTATGAAAAGTGGAAGTCTTCACAATGCGTTTGTGAGATCTACGTTCATTGTCAAAAGAAAAGAAAAACTTCAGGTCTATACACTACCTTNCTGTTTAATCTACATAGCACCACTAATAAACACTCGTTGTTACATAACAATCAGGCCACGAGATTGGAAGATATATAATAACAAGTTTTTCATGGCAGCGAAATATTCGCAACTTATTTGCTTTCAAGGAACAAAAACTAAACCTTGCTTCTTGTTTTCATTGCGAAAAAGCCTGGTCATCGCTGCATGTGTACTGCTTCAATAAAGCTGCTAGTTCTAGGCAACAGGAACAACGACAGGAAAAAGTGAGGTGATCTTGTGGCGGATTTGACAACGCCTTTATTGCACGAAAATGGACGTGAGATCCAAATTAGGACCAAGACTTGCTGCTTTTTCGAAAATTTTCAGCTGTGGGAGAAAAGCAACCCCAAAGGTGATCGAAAACATCAAATTACCGCGTTTCAGCAAAAATAGTCAACACAGGCGCTGTTGTATCTTTTCACGCACACATTGGCACATGGGCCTGCCATTCCAAATAACAGCTATTTTCTTCTGTGGACACCAATATGTATGTGCATTTCAAGCGCATATCCAGAAGCCGTAATCGCACGACTTAAATTTCGCGTTTGCCATGACAAAGTCATCAAAACAGCGATACGTTGCTACGGTGCGGAATGACGACACACGGCAAGTTTGTTCGAGCGTTGTAGAAACTTGTGCGGCGTCTCGATACTTGCCCGCTCGGTTCAATGTGGTACGCAGGGTATTGTCTCCAAGATAAAAAAAAAAAAACGATGTTCGCATCATTTCAAAACATCACAATCGCACTGCATTACAAGTTCACAAACGAGGCCTGCGTCAATGACGGGTTCGTGCTCTCTAGACTCACAGTGTCTTCGAATCCTACAATGTGAACCACCGGGTCCGGGAAGGGATTGTGCGACGACTGCGACTCCGGCTTCTCACCCGACTTGCTCTCCGGCAACGCAGCAGTCATGAACTTCTGAAGAGGGAGCATCACCTGCAACGAAAGATGATCACGTCAGACTCGAAGCAAAAGGAACAAAAACTTGCAAAAAATATATGCGCAAGCTCAAACTTTATTATAAAGCTGCGATAGCTCAGTGGTAGAGCGACCGCCTCTCAATTGGAAGGTTGGGCGTTCGACCCGCTGCTTGGGCTTGGGCCAAAGCGTTCACCTCAACCGCCTGGGCAAGAAGCAAATTACAGGCATCGACCTATCGCCAACTGCTGTCACCAAAACCAAATTAAAAAAAATTAAATGTCAGTTCAGCGAAAGCATGCATTATTGACGACAGCGCCTCAGTCGCGGGCACGCTCGTGAGCAAAGTCAGGGCGGGCGTCAACTTGACTCACCTTGCTGAAGGAGGAGTCTTCCACAAGGCGCTTGAGTGACTTGAAATGCGTGTTGATGCTCAGCGGATGAATACTCCCGGTCGGCTTGTTGCAAAGTTCCAGCAGCTTGTTGGTTAATCTTCGAACACGCAAAAACGGGTCTCAACGCACGTGGATGAGTTCGAAAGTCATGAGAACAGTTTTAACCTTCACATTACCTGAAGCGTATGGTGAAAGTAATAGGAAAGGCCATCGAATATACATTTTAAATTCGTAGTATGACTTTTTCTTGCTCAAGCCACGCGCACAAAACCTGAAATGTTTAATACGCAACCTCGGACGAGTAGCGTATACTTCAGGCGAGTTGTGTCAGTTGCACTTATAGTCAGACACCTCGGCGACTGCTTCAGTGCTATTTTTTGACTTCTATTAAACAGTCAACTGACAGCAGAACTGCCGCAAACATAGCGATCAAAACGAACATTCAACGGGTTGTACCTTCCATAATGGAAACTTTCTCTAGGGGATTCCCCAGAAACGAAGAACGATTAAAGTTGATCGGCTGCTGACAACCACAACGCCACAAAGATTCCGGTTCTTTACCGATTTTTGTACATGACTGCAGCATTTGCAAGAGAACCTCTTTCCCAACTGAAACTGAAGCTTGGTGGAAAAACAGCGAAAGATCGACAACACGACCAGGTGTTGGGTTTCTGTACTTTTGGCTCAAACGTTTTCCTAAACCTATACCGTTGGTCAAACGAGCGCCATAAATTTCGAGTTTGCGCAGTCGGTCCGGGGCAAACATGATTTACTGACGACACAGAAGCCCGGAAAGACGCTTGGGGTGAAAAGAAACAACTCCATAATGCTTGCTTCCTGAAGGATTGGATTGCTTGCTACCAATCCCGGCACGGTTGAGCCTAGGGCCAAACGGCTCCGGTTGACCTGGCAACGCTGGGCAGCGTCGGTAGCGCGTTCTGTTGCGCGGCGAAACGTTGACGGAGAAAAACCTACTTCGTCGCGTCCATCACAAATTTTGAAATAACGACGTCCTGGAAGGAAACGCGTTGAAAAATGTCTTGACATCGCGACGCCCTTTGCTTGAACGACGACTTCGATATGGCCAGCATGAGCCAGACGGTCCGCTGCGGGAAGGCCTGGATCACCTTCACCAGCATCTCCTTCAGCTCGAAGTACGTGGGCCTGCGGACGCAAATGACTTCTTGCAGGAACTGAATACGTCGCTGAACTGAGAATGGCAAATATGAAATGCACCAATCGCGGTTTCTACTTGCTTTGATTTTTTAACTTTCATGTGTTGAAGTTAATTGAACGTGTCCGGATGAAAGGGATGATGCCAGTATCAGGCACTTGCGTTAATACCAGCCAAGCGTGTTCTCGTTTTGCACACCGCAAGAATTAATATCAGTTTAAAATTCAAAAATTGGGAACACTGCACATCAACATAGACTTTTGGGCGTCGATAGTTCAGTGTTCGACCCACGGCCAATGAGTGAATCGCCGTAGCGCTTCTTGAGCAGGAGCGTTCACATAAACCGCCCCGGCAAGAAGCAGATTCCAGGCTTCGGTCTGCCGCCAATTGCCGTGCCCGAAACAAACAAAAAACAGTCTGTTCCTGGATTATTAACGTGGTCGCAAACTGCGGAGATCGACAAGCAGCAGCAAGATTCAACAGTCGGCGCTTCACAAACACAAAAGCGGGCAAAGAACACGAACGGTTCTTAAGGAAAGGCGGACCGAGCAAAGACGACGACATACGAGTGTTGGTGACATATCCGTGACGTGAGCTGGGAAAAAGCGACGTAAAACACGTAAGCCGGTAGTCGAAGACGCAGATCGGATATGACGTCTACTAGACGTTGAACATCTTCGTCGCTCTGAAACAGGGTAATTTATTTTGAAAAGCAACGTTTCGACAAGATGGAATTTCACCGGTCTTTACCTCTGCAACGATTACTACTTGTTAGATGTATTCGGTTTTAGATCAGTGGTACTTAACCGTGCTGGAGTTACTGAACGAACCCGCACCTCGCAAGTTTCATCCTTGCATTCGCTCAACTCCTCCCAAGTGGAAAAACGGAATGACTTATTCCAGGCGCGCAACCAGTGGGGGGCATTTGCACCCCCCGAAATGTTCAAAACATTGTAAAGCAATTTTGACATTTTGCAGTAACTTTAAAATAATTGAGATGAAATTTTATATTCTAAGCATTTTAAAGAGAAGTCGTGTTTAAATTTTTCTTTGTACTACTGGTTAATTATCTCCTTACCAGATTTATCTTGAGACAGGCCATTTGATCGAAAATTTCGTAAATGATTGGTATTTTAACGAAAAATATGCTGGAATTGTCAAAATGTTGGTATTTCTAAGGCGATTTTTAATCCTTTTGCTGGTGTACAACTTTTTTCTGTGACAGGCCTCAATTTGGCCCCATGAAACTTTATAACATTAGAGCACTGTTGAACCGCGTAAACTGCAGAAACTTTCAAAATGATAAGTGAAATCTTGACATGTTGGTTGTTATTAAAAGAGTTTGTGGTCACGTCAAACCGCTTGCTCTTCTGCGACCTTTTGGTTATTTTTGTTAAGACCAAAACGGATCACTATATCAACGTAGTACATTTCTTAAAAAAACGTTGTTTTAGAGTCTTCTTAGGTTGTTGCCAGTACTACAGCTTGGGAAAAAGGGTTTATAGCATAGTGTAATATGAGTGCCAGTCAAAATGTTCAACACGCCTACCTACTTTACTACACCACTTTGGCTCCAAATGACGCTTTACCAGACCCTAACTATTGCAACCAGTACAAGCAATGAAACCTCATAGCCTTAAACTTGTTTCTCAAACTTTCACACAACTCGTGGATGCCAGATAGGGCCTTTTTGCAGCAAACACACCTGATCCGTTATGCGCCAAAGACACAAGAGACCTAATCTGTTTTTCCCTAAATAAGAGCATTTAAAGATCCCCTCACCCTTGACATAGGCTACCCTCAAGTTTGGGATCTTCATTTGTGATAGAAATTCAAACACATGCTAGAAGAATTGGGCTAGAACGTTTGCTAAAACAAGACGAAAAGTTAGGTAGGTTTACTAGTAGCCTATACATCTGCCACACTAAAGCCATGACTGCACTAAATGAGTACGGAGCCAGGTAGTGTTCCAATTCGGGAAAAATTGAAAACCCGGGTTTGGGGTAGCCGAGGAAAAAGTTTTTTTCGGGTTTTGAAATGAATGCGATTTTGAGGGATAAAAGCTCAACATCATTTAGATCAGGGGTCTCACACTCAAACTGCTCCATGAGCGAAATTAGGACCCGAAGCAACCCGAGGGCCGCATTAAGATGCTGACGCAACAATGGCGGTACCCAAACCTTACAAGAAACAGCTTTTACATCTTATTTCCTGCGAAAGGTATCGTGAGTTACAGGCAAATACTTTCTATCCGTCTGTACGTTCGTTTGAAAGCAACTTGTTTACTCGCTGGCCAAGCACTTTTAAACCCCGGTTAATAAACCAAATAACTTAGGTGTTGTTTGTATGAAATTTCCCAAACGCATCGCGGACCGCACAAAATGTCCTCGCGGGCTGCGTGTTTGAGACCCCTGATTTAGATAGCACTACAGTTGGCCACTGCGCAGTTTATTAGCGAGTTATTAATTACGTCAAGTACAGTATTTTATTGATGTTTGCAATACTGACGCACGACAATCAAAGCATACTCTCATCATTCAGTGAGCTTCTGAGTTTTGTGACAAATAGTCCTGTGGCTGAAGAAGTCCTCTCCGGTTCCACTGATGTGAATTTGTTATTAAGGCATGGTACAGTTTTTCAAGGTATTTTGACCTCATTTTTGTAGCCTCAAAAACACTCATTTCCTTTACCACAATCGGTGATCGGACCTCTTCTTATGCTATGTTAGTGCTGTGATCTTCACTCTCAAGGATTACTTGATTTCTGTGCTTTGATTTCAAATGGTTGACTAAACTTTCAGTGCTTGTTTTTGTATAACAGAGCACAAATTGCAGTTTGGTGTTTGTTGAGCCTTATTGCATGAGAAGTGGCTGTACGTTTCTGGGTTTCTTTGATTACTAACTTCTTTAAACGGAATGCGTATGATTAACGATCCAGTAGTTAATAGCCGTTTCTAAAAGAAAGCCAAATATTTTGCAGAAAGTTATTGCAAACTGAAAAGGAATGAATTGATTCTGCAAAGAATCACAGCTTGTATATGAACTAGCACATAACAGTTTGTAAGTGGACTAACTAGTAACCATACAGTGTAGCTTTGAAGAACCACCTTATTTAATTAGGTTAGCGAAAAGACTAAACTTCGCGTAGACACCAATTACGGGCAAAATGATGTCACGATTCATCTAAATAGGTCAACTGAACGACATTATAAACGGACCAACAACGGCAGTCAGTGAGGAAAACCCGCACACTCGCTCTTCTGGGTAACAGTTGAAGGTTCAAACCTGCTAATTTGGCCGTTGCACGCGTCACTCTTCAACTTCAGAGTTATCAGAATTACTAATATTTGAATACAACAGCAATTCTAGGTTTTTTAAAATATCCGGGTTTGCTGGTTGAAAAAACACGGGTTACGGGTAGTAGAAAATAGCCAAAAAAACTGGTTTCGGGTTCGGGTAAACTCCGGTTGGAAGCATTAGAACCAGGTGTTTGTATTAGGCTACCAATTTTTACTCTGTCCTGATGGTTCGGTCTACATCATGCTTAAAACTGAAAAGTTCTCATTTTCGGAAATGTTGCGAAGAGAACATTATCTGTGACCGTTTGCGAAAAAGGTGTACCACGGTTGAGTAAGCTTGATGATGTCATCGAATGAAATTTCATGAAAATTGTCCTCGCCGAAATGAAGAGCTGGTTGCGCCCTTGACTTGTTCCGAACAAGGTTATACATTTTATTAACACACAAAATGGAACCACGCGCCATACTTTTGCACAACCCTTGAGACTAACTCGTTGTACCCATTTGGTTCGATCTAACCCAAGGTTTAAGAACGACTGCGTTGAAAGTAACGACAGAGGATGGACCAACAGGAAGCCAGCAGCATAGACACGTGCAAAGCCAACGAAAAGTTGAATTTTATAAAAATTGCTGGAATACCTTATTCCGATTTCAAACGAAAGAAAAAACGAAAATAAATACGATGAGTATTTTGAGAGTCATAAAGCAACACGACTGAAATGCCTGGCGTACCTGAGGTCTGCCAGCTTTCTCCAGCTTTGCCGCATTCGCTCCATAATCCAACCAGACCGTGAGCAGCTTCGTCAACGATTCGTAAATGTGAGAGGTCCCGTACAGGAGCGACCGACCGTAGTGATGCATGATGTAATAAAGGTGACTGTTGCGACACAATGCGACGTGCTTAATTGGCGGGGATTTAGACCAGTAACAAGTGCAAAATACATGACAAATGCAAAGCGTTGCTTTGGAAGCTTTAGAAATGGAAGAAATGCAGAAACGACTGCATCTCAAAAGACGCAAGCGAAGTTAAACCAGCGCACCGAATGCCTCTGTAGACGTTTGCTTTAAGCACAGTCAAAGTCATTCCTGGCGTTGTTGCGTACTTGAAAAAGTACACAACAACAACGGCGTGCATCTACGGTCGCAGGCGACAGTACCATGCCAACATGAATCTGGAAAGCGGATATGCTTCAGCACACATAGGTAACTCACTGGGACTTCCCCGTTCCCCTATTTTCTCCCAGCAGTGTCGTCATCAGCTTGTCGTAGTATTTCGCGCAGTGGTAATGCGAGTCTTCCCAATCGCCCATGTAAGCGACAACCTGCAAGGAACAGAATTCATC
>JGI24159J19872_10009293_pt2 | contig 11956 bp, 7 predicted proteins | sample Ectturendosymbi4_FD_19872 | JGI IMG/M metagenome (IMG submission 19872) | reverse complement strand
AAGGTTTGATGACAGTTTGAAAATGTATTTTTAGTAGTATATTAAAAAACGTATTAGCTCGCGGCACCCCTGGGTATTGTAAATGGCACCCCAGGGTGCCGCAGCACCCCGGTTGGGAACCACTGGTCTAAATGCTCATTGACAGTACGATAATGTCAACGTCAGCTCAATATGTTTTTCACGCAACCTTCTTCTTTGTTTCGTAATAATCACTGCTTTGAGTACTTCCACTCGTTTTTACTTTTAATTTACTTGGACTGAAGATGCCTTATGGCGAAATCGATTTCCATTAAATTACATCACTGCCTGCTGATTTTTGTTACTGGTGCAATGTGCACAGACAGTGCTTAAGTTGAAGATATGGGTAGACAAGAATCGCAGCAGTTATTAGAAAGGAAGACATAGGTTGATACTGATGCTCAAGAAACAAGTAGAGTTTCCAACTAAAATATTTACCTTCAATACTCGATCTATAGATACGCGTATAAATCTTTGTAGATTCCATCACTTATTTTTGCTTTATTGTATCTTCCACACTTTTCAGCGCAGTATAGATAGTACAGGCTGCCTTCGTTGATTGTTCGCATCATCAGTGAAACACGTTTTCATTTACACAAAGTTAAACTAGCCCAAATGGATTATAACAAACTGAACAATCGGTATGCAAAAAAGCATTCAGATTTTGTTTTAAGATCATTCATTCTGGACACGTTCATGCCCTGTTTCAGGTTCAGCCGGTCGACATTCAACCAGTCAGCATGCCGCAAATGACCTTGCAGCCTGAGTGGATGCCGGTAATCCCATATGTTCAAGCTTGCCCACCTGGACTAGAATACCTTGACAGATTAAATCAAGTTCGTATTCGTCCAAGATTGGATACATTAGAAAGTAAGTAACTTTTAAGCTGAGTTTATGCGTACTTGGGTCTTATATGTTCAAAATTTCTCTTATTGCTTTCATTGCATGAACTCTTTAAAGACCTAAAGTCAATTGCTTTCCGACCTTTTGCAGTTACAGTCTTAGAGATGATATTTCTTTCGGTGCAAACCTCAGTTTTTGATTACAAGCTCGTGTCGATGACTCTTTTGTTTCACAGCATTCAACCAAGTGCGTCCAGGGTTCACTGTAAGAAAAAGCTTCGAAGTCGAAAACATGACAAATCAGCTGTGTTATATCGCACTTCAAGGTAGTCTGACAAGGTTTTATTTTTTTGTAAGCGATATGATTTCATGTATGTTCGAAGATAGCCCTTACACATGAATTCTAAACCTTTTATGATGAAACCATTTAAGCATTTTAAACGTTGGCAACCGGTTCAACAATTGTGGCGATCCAATGAGCAGAAAGCTTGGTAACATCGAGGCTTACTCAAGTTCTTTATCGTCCAAAAACTCAAGATGTTTAACCTGAAAACGGTCAGGTGTCTTTGTGCAACTAAAGCAGCTTCATTATGCAGATTGAGTCATGAAATGCGGTTATTTTGCTAAGTTTATTGCGAAGGCAGGAAGATAAGCACTGTTGAATGATTGTATTATTTAAAACAAAGACTCCTTGATTCAACTTTACATTGAGTAGTTTTTTTCATGTCCTCACTCCCATAGTAAATTAAAGTCTTCTAATTCTGGTCAAAGATTTCATTTCAAAGCAAAAGCTGGCCTTACGCGTCTGTCAAGGGTGAATGAACATTGGCCCAAACTGTTGCAGACATTGCAGCAGCTTAACCTTGTGTTGTGAAATAAACGCCAATATCAAGCTCTGCCAAGAAAGAACGTTTAAATTATTATTTTTATTTTGATAAGAAGTAAAAAATGGTTGTGAAAAGTCACAGCTAATTGGTCTTGTACACCTGATATTGATACATGAATAAGACATCTTTTCAATGCACAGATCAAGGGTCAAAGCTCCCCCGTAAGTCCCCGTACGAGGATCATTGACCAAGTGGTTTGCAATGCAGCAATGCAGTGCATTTCGTTTCAGTTGCAGAACTCATCAAATATTTTGCAGAACATGGATAGCTTGAGTTTTCCTTGTGTTTACCACCGTCGAGGATAAAAACCAAATGTCTGCAACAAATAAGAACTGATTATTTTTTGACAGGTCAAACACACGGCTTTTTGCTTGCGCTTCACCACCATGTGGCCAGGCCGAAGGAGATAATCGTTAATAGAGTAGCAACACTTATGCTTCATAATGGATTTTAACAGCGCAAGCAGCCTTGTCAATACATGACTACTTTTGTCCTGGATGATTGTTTTGTTGTGGTGACCTATTTTTTCAGAGCCACATTTGTCAATGGCACACGACTGTTGTGATCGCAAAGAACCGTTTGTGATGCATTTCATGAATAACAACCAGCAGGTGGGAACATTCGGTCTTATCTTCTACTTATTTTCGTTCCGTGGCAATTGGCGCCGGGATTATTTGTCTATTACTAAGACTTTCTGGTCATGACCCAACTTCCAATATACGGACTTTTTCAATGTTCATGTTTTTGCACAAATACGAATCTACACTGTGATCATAAAATTGAAAATACCCATTTTGTCCTATGATTGATTTGCGTGCTATCCCAATTATAAGCACGACTATTTATTGGTCACATTCTCTTTGCTTAACATTTTGGGCGTTTTTCGCAGGAGGTGATGCGGGTCACTCGTCCCCATCAGACTTGTGGTGGTTTCTGCGGCTGCTCCTGGTTTAACAGCTGCTTGTACTCTGTTGAAGTCGAAGCACCGGTTGGAAGTTTGATTGGATCCGTGAAGCAATTGTAAGCGAGTGTTTTCTGAGATATTAACCATTTTTGGCAAACTCAATTTGTTATGGTCAACAACACTGTTCTTAAGTGACATCTCGAACAGATGCAAAACATAGTTAAATTGGCTTTGATTACAACCGATGAAAAATGTCTGTTGGAAATAAGAAATATGACTGAATTTTGTAAATTGGGGGCAAAACAAGTTTTCAGACACACGCGGCGCAAATCCCAAGGTGTTGCGGCATTGGCGGCGCTGAAGAATATGATACAGTTAATCATGGCACAACATTCCACTGGCCTACCTGCGTAGGGAATACTCCACTTTCAAGCTGGCGCTCCAGGCACAGCTGAATACCAACCACTCCCTACATACGCTTGTCAAAAGTTCACAGTTCCTCGGCATAAAGCGCCTGCATTCACGACGCCCCTTCCACCGCCATGCTGCGGCGCTAGTGAACTCTGGCTTCAATCTGTTAGAGAGTCGTGGAGAGTGGCATGGGAAAGTGCCACGCCACTGGCCCAGTTTCTAGTTTCCCTGCCGTTTGCCTCCCGTCTGGCTTCCCCGGAGCCTGTGGGCAGCACTAAATAAGCTGAGAACTGGCGTCGGCCGCTTTGGTACATGCCTGTACCGCTGGAACATGCTAGATACACCCCAAATGAATCTGTGGTGCTGAGGAGCGGGCGGCCAATCATATAATCTTCGATTGTAACATCACCCGTCGTGTAAAGTCTAAACCGACTGGACGACCTGCGGTCCCCTGACATCAGCAACACTAAATGGCTTGAGGACCTTGTGGATTTTGTCTGAACCGCTGCACACACGCAAGAAGAATCGCACATCAAACAAAGTATATTGCTGGAGTTGATGTGACTGTTATTTGGGGTTTGCACACACAATCCTTGTGCAAAATCATTTCTCCTTTGCGGAGGAACTAAGTAGGGATCTTGCGATTAAAAAACAAAGAAGCAAATGTTATCAGCAACTTCACTTCATTTTGGGAACAAATCGAGATTTATGATAGAGGTTGTGAAAAAAATCTGCTCAGAAATTCTTTTTTGTTACCTTTTCTGGCAATAAAGGAGGAACTGTTTTTTATTCGTTATCCTTTAGCGATGAAGAAGTTAGTAATGTCGCTTTATTTAATTTCAGCAAACGCGAAACCAATAAATCTCTGCAAAGCAGCTAAATTGAAACATCAAGATCGCACCTGGCTTTATACATGAAGTTAGTCAAATACTGTATTCATATCAAAAAATCGATTTTAATCAAACAAATAATCTTGAAATGTTAAAGACGCTACGCATGGTGTGGAGTGCTAATTGTTTACAGCACAGTTTTGCCGATATTTGCAGAAAATCGTGGTGTTTCCCACACTATGCTGTGCACGACGCCTCCGGTCATGAAGTCTTTACGATCAAAGGGCCGCAAGAAATTTGCATCGGTTCAACAACATCCAGAAAATACAGGTTCAACATCCTTGGTCTTGGGGGTGCCGAACATTCTGTGGGCCAGATAACTATGCGTTGTTCGGAAGTTCGACTAGAAATGATCAAAGGTCTCTACGTAAGATGTAAGTGGAATCGAGCAAATTTTATATTCTCAAACAATTAAATGTGCTCTTTTTATCGCTCCGGACATTAGAATTACATTTAGCGGTTTAGGTTAGAAAATAAGTGTTTAGCCTTAGTCTAAGTTTTTACCCGAAGCTGATAGATGCTGGTAATGCACCTATTTTTGGAAAGTTATTTCTTTGCGTCGCCTTGCATTCTTTGCTCTAGCTTTTGTCTAGACCAGGGGTGACAAACCTATTTGCTATCGCGGGCCACTTTGTCAGTTTCCGCTGATTAAGCGGACCGCACAACTTTTTAGTCATATTGTGAAACCTGTTAAAAACGAAAAAAAATTGTTCATCAACAGAAATGGGTCAAAGAAAGTTCAAGACTGCTGGTCTCGCCTGAATGCTTCGCGGACCGCACGAAATTCTTTTGCGGGCCGCATATTAATCACCTCTGGTCTAGACCGTGTATGTTTATGCGTTTCTCATGTGTTGGTCAGGCGTTTACACAAAATATTGAGTTTGCGTGTTTACATAGCATCAATGCTGGCAATAACGTCCATCCTCAAAAGATTGAAAAGAGAAATTGGTGGCAGCAGGCTTTTATAAATAATATCTTCCCAAGGCCTGAGGGAGTACTGGGAAAAAACTCGTTGCCATTCTGCAGCTAGTTAGAAGTGAACTCTACGCCAAAAAATTTCACAGCTTTTCCGCAACAAAAATAACGATAAATAAACAAATATCCTCAAACTTTGAGAAGGCTTCTTAAAATTTGAGGTGTAATACATCTGCAGTCATAAACAATTTACGAGAATCATCTGTTGAGACATAAAAAGCAAGTATTTTGTCCCCTTCACCAGCAGTACCAGGTGTTTTTTTGCTTTGACCAAACATCTGTTTCAGCATAATCAAACTTATCGCACTGATATTTAAAACATTTCTTTGGAGGTTAAAAGCAGGGCTGTGGAACCGGAAGCGGAAGCGGTGGAAGCGGTCCTTTTTCAGTGGAAGCGGAAGCGCGGAAATTCTATCACTTCCGCTTCCACGTAGGTTATTTGACTTCAAGAGTAACTTGGCGAAAAATTTTGTCCATTTCCCAATGTGGACTAAACGGTGAAGTTGCATTATAAGTCTGAATGAACGTGCGATATCAGTAGCGCAAGAGAACGAGATAAAGCATGGCTAGAATCCATGGCGTTCTTCATAGAAGGCCAAGTCATCGTGCAGCTTACCGATTTTTTCGGAGGCTGACTTTTCAAACCTGGCTGCCTGTCTTGGTGTCTAATAAAATGGTAACAGTTTGAAAGTACAGCAATCTCCCGGTTAAGTTCGCAACTTGAATCTGAGCTGTTTGTGCGAACTTATGTGGTAGGTACGAACTTAGCAGTTGTGCTTTTAACTGCCTTAGCAAACAGATGCTGATCATTAGGCCTAATGTTTGGAGACTGATTGATGCTTTGACTGAAGCTAACTCTTCTTTTCAGCAAGGCATATAGTATTCACTTACATTATGCCATTCAGTTCACAAACAATGTTAGGCAAAGCCAAGCGTTTGAGTCATTTTGAGTCAACTCATCCAAGTTAACGAAACATCGCACGACAGTACGGAGTGAGGCTGTTGTAGGGAAGTCTGTGCGAAGCAGGAAGTTATGTGCAAAGGATATTTTCCCTAATGTGTGAAGACACACACACAAAAAAAGTTAGTACGTCTGTCCGCAGATTGACAGAGCTGGATATTAAGGTGTATCTTTGTACTGATAACACGCATCGAGCAAACTGCCCCTTCCACCTTCACTAACCATTTTGAAAGCAAAAGGACTTGCTGAACAATTATATCAAATCGTGAACTTTAGCAACATAATGTTTCGTGTTTAACATTTTTTATGACCCTTTGTCAAGCTTGATTTTCTGTAAATACCAATAAATTGCTTAAAAAGCTTAATCCAGATTTTTTCATAACTTTGTACGAACTTAACTGGGATGCAAACTTAACTTAGATACTACTGTATATATGTGTTTGCCAACTCAGTCCAAAAAGCAGTTAGCATTTTATTGAAGATGTAAAAAGTTAGTCCAAATCCTTGCGTTGTAGAATTTTTCTCAATGCATTAATCTGTCATAATAATGTATGACAATCTTGATATTTGTTAGGCTAAGGTCAGGTTGTTGTAAGCGTTGTTTGTATTGATATGTGTTGAATACAGTTTTCTCGGTTGTGTTTAGAGATAGACCGATGTATTGGCCTGGCCGATACCGGCCGATTTTATCGGCTTCAGCAGGTGTTGACAAAACCCTGTTATATTCCTCACCCATCCACACACCTTGCGCAANAAAGTNCAATGAACCAAGTCAAGACAGTTATCTTGCAGCAACGCTAGCAGGTGCGGTTTCATAAACAAGCAGACAAGATGAACTGTGGTGCACGCGTCGGCCGTCGCAGACAAAACAAAAGCATCATCATTAATCAGATTTAATTGAAAATCATAGCAAAATATCGAAATTGCTGCAATTTGAAGTATTTTTCCTCGTAAATCCTGATTTTGAAGTTTATGAAAAAAAAGGTCAGGCATAAAATACATTGTATTTTTGATAATGAAGCAGAAAACAAGATTTAAACAATTTTGAAATATCGGTATCGGCTATCGGTCCATGAATGGCCGACATATCGGCATCGGTATGGGCCCCAAAACAGCCATATCGGTCGATCTCTAGTTGTGTTTTTTATAAGAGCAGAGTAGCAGTACCGTGCTGACAGATACTAACTCATGCGATCATTTTAACTAGTAATGCGCCCTTGTATATGGCAAGCTGTTGGTTTTGATAGTCATGCTTGTCAGCAAGTTTATAGATGAGATAGAGTCCAGGCTCTGTTGGAAGCGGAAGCGATAGGTGTGGAAGCGGAAGCGGTTGATGAAATAGCCGCTTCCATATCCCTGGTCAAAAGATATGTATTAGAGCATGTCACACGCATTGGTTGCTTACAATNTTCTTCAAACAGCTAAGAGATTGTTGCATGTGCACTTGGATACAAGATTGCTGCTGTATTTTGCGAAAGCGAAACTGTTGTGAAGTGTNGAATTAAACTGTTGTGAAATTTACTGACCTCACAGTTTGTTTTTCCAGTTCCTAATGACCTGGACATGAAGATGAAAGCAGTGCTTCTAGGCGGCGGATTTCTGATAGTAAGATATATTAGTCTTTCCAAAATGTTTTTGCAAAGTCTTATGTATCCATCTTTCCAAGTAGCTGAAGTATATTGCTGCTGTGTTTTGTTTAATCAACACCGTTAAATGACATCGGTTACTGATAAACATGCCCAGATTGAGGCTGTGGGTGAACTAGGTTTACCCTTAACATCTACTATGTGTAATTTTTATATGCAAAACAGCTATTCTCAAACCTGAAAAGCTCCTTCAATGTCTCAGTGATTCACATGGTTAAGGTGGTTCATTGTCTAGAGCAGTGAATCTCAACCCCGTGATTAGAGCCGCATGCGGCTCCCACACGCCTTTAATTGTGCCGCTTTCAGCAGCCTTTCAATAAAAGCTCTAAATATTAAACTTCGTTCTGGAATGCAACAAGACGTGCCAATTGACTTGTGTTAAAATTTCTTTAGTGCGGCTCTCTAACAAAGTTGTAGGTCCGGATTTGGCTCCGTTCAGCGAAAAGGTTGAGAACCGCTGGTCCAAAGAGTCAGACCTGTAATTTCCTCCTCTCTGATTTTTAATGCTTGAGTTCGCACTCACGTTTTCATGGAGATGATCAGTGATTTGATTGAGACACTGACGTTTCAGCCCTTCTGAGTCTCTGTATCACAAACAATCGAAACACTTGTTCGTTCACAAACTGTTTCTTTTTTCGCAGAACACAATGTTTGCTGACGACAACCAAAGCAGCGATGGCCAATGAAGCATGCCTGGACTGTATTTGAACACATAAGTTGTTCGAAGCAACAAGCAACTCCAGGTTGCACTGATTATTGCAACGATGTGGTTTTGTGAAGAGTAAAATGCACATTGAACAAATATTGAATGGTGTTTACATTTTTCTGGCAGAAAACGAGTGGCTAAACTTTTAGTAAAAATTAAAGCAAGGTAAAGATTGCGAAACCATACATGGCTTGGAAAAAGCAAACAACCCATAGCCAAGTCTTCAAGCCCTTGGTCCAAACTTTGTCACAGGATGACACTTTACAATTATGGCCTTACACGGACTGGCAATAACATAAATTATTAAAGAAATGTGTTGCTGTGTCCAGTGTCTTGTGTATCTCACATGCATCAAACCAAAATCAGCGGCGCAGTTAGCCCATGAATCATCGATCACTAGTATAACCATACGCCGGGAAGCATAGGCGTCGTAGTATAGGGGGAGAAGGGGAACCTTTCACTCCAAGACTTTGACATTTGATATTTTCCTATTAAATTTTGTAGCAAATATTTTCTTTTGGGTTTCGAGTTGGCAAAATGATATATCACCACCACTGCGCCCCTAAACATTTTGGTGAACTTTAGCCCGAACCCTACTCGAAATGTCAGGCCCGACTTATAAACCGAACCGAAAAGCTCGGCACCATTTACACCACTGGCAAAATGGACGATCGAGCTACGAGAGCGCCTTTTTTCAGTGGAAAAAATATTACTACAGAAGGCACACTGCTAAGGAATCAGCCGGTTGATCAATTTATATTCTTCAACTTGAACGAATGCGCATTCGATTATGATATACTCTACTCGCAAAACTATTTTATGAAATCGATATCATGTCACATTACGTACATCAGTCATAAGCAATGCTTATGAGTAGAAAGTTGAATTGTTTTAAGGAACAAACTGAAGACTAATTTGAATAAACTAAAGAAGGTACATAACGAATATATTTTGATAAGGGCGGAACCACAACTGATTTGCTGCGAACGATAGTAAAAATGTTTGTGAACTTTGAACCAGCTGGGTTGACTTTTTTTAATGTTCATCTTTAAAAATTGCATGTTGGATTGTGGGAGATTTCACCATCTATTGATAAAAAACACGACGATTTAAGCTGTGCTTGTTTTTGTGACTTACGAAAACTTTCTTTGAGCAGTTGCATTGCACGAAACAATAAAGAAGAGCTTGGTGGGACAGAAGAAATAACGTCATATGCAATGACAGTGAATGGCTAAGTTTCATTGTTTATATTCACCTATTCCTTATCCACAAGCGGAAAAACAGCATTAATGCATGGCCAAGCAACTTTTTGATCTGATCCGTTTTCAAACCCTTTTGCAATTTTCAGTCGAGGAAAAACGGTTGACCAAGGCTTAGAACTTCAGTAAATTTTTCTCTTCAACGAAAAGGCTCGGGCAACATTTTTCTTGTCAGATCATCCACACCATAGATTTTCCAGTTAGGTTCAGTAGTAGTTCTGGGTGGGTGCCTCTAAAAATGAACTTGTTCTTATTTGTCAGCCCCAAACGAATCGTGCCAATTGAATCATTTGCGAATAACCAAATGGACAGGTTGGCTCTGGTATGTTGAGGAAAGAGGTGATTTAAATGCTCATTTGTGTTGGTGCGGCATGCGTTTAGCAATGCATGTTTTTGTGGTGGTGCGACCGAGATAAAACAGTATGATTTCGGTCACAGTATCCACTTACAGTCTCTCCAGCAGGTAACACCACTTATATTTCGTTAACAAAGGGTGTCACTTGCGCTTTTCCTTGGATATAAAGCAGTGTTTAACAAACTTTTTGATCGCGTTGCATTTACGATTCCTGTATTTTCACCACGTGCCACCTTGTTCCAGAAAAACTAAATCTACCAAAAATCATTCGATTGAAAGTTTGGGAAACCGGAATTGACACAAATGCGACAAGAACGTGGCTGAAAGAAATGGCCATTCTAAAAAACCAACAAAGAAAGTACACAAAACTCATTCAAGAAATTATTAAGAGAACCCGATAAGTAAAAACAATAGCTGTGAATATATTTTTTATGAAAAAGAACAGAAAATAGGCCTATTCGTGTCCCACAAGTGGCACGTGTGCCACAGTTTGGGAACCACTGCTCTAAAGAAAACGAATACCGGAAAAGAGTAACACGAGCTGTGTTAATTGCCGGTTTTGTGACAGGTGACGCGTATATTTTTGGCCTCTTTAGCATATGGATAACATATTAAAACTTAATTTCATTGAAAAGGAAGTTTACCAGGGAATCGGTTGCTATGTGTATATAATTTGGTTCCATGACTATTGAGACCACGTTCATTTGAGACCACGACATTTGCGACCACGTTCATTTGAGACCTATTCATTCGAGACCACTTCATTTGAGACCACAGTCATTTGAGACCTGTTCATTTGAGACCACGTTCGCATGAGACTTTTTCATTTGAGACCACGTTCATCTGAGACCACAATCATTTGAGACCACTTCAATTGAGACCACTTCATATGAGACCACATTTATTTGTGACCACATTCATTTCAGACCCCTTCATTTGAGACCACATTCATTTGAGACCACAATCAATTGAGACTACACTCATTTGAGGTCACATTCATTTTGCGCCATGTTAAAGTGAAGCTGTTTTGATTTACTGTGTATCACTTTTTATGATCTACCTTTCACTTCTTTGCGGGAGACCTGAAGTTTTCCTAGCTGACTGCTCATTTGAAATATCGCAAAGTTGCGCCCTTCCATGTGCAAGGGTGACTCACGCTGGTTTCTTAATACACCTGCACTCAGGGTTCGCAACGGGGGTAATTGACCCGGGCCCCTCACTCCAAGGGGGCCCCGTGATGATAATTATTTGTTTTAAATACAATACTCCTTTGAAAAATTGTGATTCGGAAGCGATACAGGAATGCAAATCTATATTCTGATGTTGCAGTGAGTAGGCCTACATCTATTGATTTCTCTACAATTTTCACATGCTGCCAGTTTTAGTAATCACTACTGAATGTAGGCCTAGATATTTTTGTTTTTGTTCAGTGCAAATATATTTGAATTCTGCTTGTAATTTTTTTCTAATAATCGGTCTTTTAGCATGAGTATGATTATCTACTCGTGCATCACGCCTGCTGCACAAAGTCGCGAACACGATAATATTTGCGTGCTAAAGCTAGTCCTGCTGTGGTTGCTGTTTAGTGTGTAGAAGTGGTTCTAAAGTGATTGTCATTTGTTTCAAGCATCCCTGACGTTAAATAAGCTGTACAAAAAAATGTATTCATTTGTAAATTTATCAATCAAACTTTCCATGTGGCAGGGTGCGTAAGGGCTCGCGTCCCCTGGAAATTTCTTGACGTCCCTGGCGTGACGCGCCGTCCCGGTGAAGAACCATTGGTATATAATATCAAAACGCTCCCGCAACTTCTTGTGTCGTGCAGATTTAGAGGTTGCCCAGTCGAACTGTGGCCTTTGTTTCATCATAAAGACAACGTATGGTGGAAACGCACTTTTCTTCCGATGACTACTATCGTTGTGTTACATCCTAAACACATGAAAGTGATAATGTCAAGCCATTTGCACCATATGCGATGCGTGTTCCGTCAGAAAAGGGTTTCATCAGTCGATTTGTAGAACGAAAGAGCAGAAAACGAGATTACAGTGTTTAGCTAGCACGATGCCGAAATTTGCAATGCCTGTTTGTAAGAAGGCAAAGCG
>JGI24159J19872_10010848_pt1 | contig 11957 bp, 5 predicted proteins | sample Ectturendosymbi4_FD_19872 | JGI IMG/M metagenome (IMG submission 19872) | reverse complement strand
TCTGTGAGATCGCAGCCATGTTTTAATGTAATCGTTTAGATCTCACATCTTCAAGTACCGTTACTAGTGTAAAAAGGTATGGGAACCCTTTCCCACACCAACAAAATGTATGGCAAGGTCATTCCCACCCCACTACACCCTGCTCATGTGACAAGTACAAAATGCAGAGACAATTGGTTGGGATTTAAGAGTTTATGGTTAAGGTTTAGGATTAGGGCTTATGGTCAAGGTGTAGGGTCAATTTTTAAGTTGAGGAGTTATACTTTTAAATTGAGTTAGGGTTTAGCCTACAGTTCACTTAATGCAAACAAGAAGCTGCTAACTGTTTGCAAGCCCTGAAACCATGACAACCATAAACCATGCAGGAGACTGAACTGTTACACACATCATGTTCAACTAACCAAAATATGCGTTCCAAACTTGTCATATGACTACTTCAACCAACCGTGTTCAGTTGAAGACAAAATAACTCCAGAAGTTATTTTGCCTCATGAGGCAAAATAGACAAAGCACAAAAAAATATGTTGTGCATCATGATACACTTTCGGATAGTTTTCGGATACGGATAGTAGGATTTCAATCAAAACAGGATTCGGATCGGTTAAGGATATCATTTTTCATAAACAGGATAGGATCGGATAGTACAAAACCACTATCCGATCATCTCTGTCGAACACACACACAATGGCGGCACTCCATCATGGTCTGTATAACTGAAGCCAATTTTGGACGGATCAGGACTGGATTGGACTGCATTTTTTTGAAATTTGGCGGATCAGGACTGGATCGGACTGAGAAAATTTTTCTTGTTTAAATGTGATTATTTTGAAAATATTAAAAATTTAAGTTGTCATTAAATTTTGCACATTTGCAAAATATGATAGTGTAGGCTATGTCTTGCCATCTTGAGACTATTTGGCAATTTGAACTGTATTCACTTTTGTCCACATATAACGCTGAGTTATTTTTTAGTCATTTTGTATTGTGCAAACACAACTGCATTTCATATTTCTGACTGGAAATTTTAAAAGGGTGTCGATAGGTTTTAAATTAAATTGCAAAACGGGTCGCTGCTTCAAAAAGGATGAAAACCAGGGTTTGGATTTAGGAATTAGGTTTCGGGTTTTGGTTTCAGGTTCAGCTTTTAGGTTTTGGGTTAAGTTTGGGTTTATGTTTCGGGTTTGAGTTTTGGGTTTGATTTTAGGTTAAGGGTTTAAGTCATGTTACATGAACCTTACGCTAATCCAAGTATATCATCCTTATCACTTGACCAATCCAACCAATCGGATTCTCTAAATGGCAAAATAACACCAGCAGTGCTTGTGCCTCTGATGCCAAAATGGACAGTGCCTTGTTAAATTTTGGAAATGCCAAAAGGTTGTGTCTGTTTTGCCTCATGAGAAAAAGCACTACTGGAACTATTTTGCCTTCAAAAAATTGTATTTGGTTAAAGGCAAAATAGCTTCAGCAGTACTTTTGCCTCATGAGGCAAAATAAAAATAGGCCTATTTCTTTTTGCATGGGCGGATCAGAACTGAATCGGACTAATTATTTTCAAAAATTTTGCGGATCCGGCCTGGATCGGATTCAATTTTATCGGATCAGGACTGTGCTCGGACTGAAAAATTTCACAGTCCGCTCATCTTTGGTCTGTATAATTTTACTGTGTTTTTCTGTTTTGGTGATGAGTGGTGTTATTACAATATACCTGGTGGTTAACCTTGATTTTCAAATATATCTTTTGGGCTTGCCACTCACATTGGTTAAATTAGAAAAATTTTGAAAAAATTCCTAACTGCCTGTTTTGCATTGTATTGTATGGAGAGAAACAAAAAAAGATTGTTGCCAATATGATTAGAAGATCTTGAAAATTTTCCTGGTAGCCTGCAACTACTATTCCATATCAAATTTTTTTGGAATGGCCACAGTTTATTCAATTAGAATCATTCCGTTCCGAATCTGGTTGAAATGGAAACGATATCCAATTCAAAAAAAATTCGTAACATCCGGCCTGATTGGACTCCGTTAAACCGGATCCTGTGCACCGCTGAGCCAAACTCACTTCAAAAATATTCAAACTCAGCAAAAAAACAAACTTCGGGAAATGGTTGAATTTTTCCGAAAACATTAATTTTTTTACCGAAAATCAGTCGCAGCTCTTTTATCTTTCGTCTTGTATTTTATCAGATAGCATAGGCTATAGGTTTTCAATATTTTGCAAATATTTCTGAAAAATCAGTTTCAACATTTTGCAAACATATTTCATAAGAAGTGTTAGAAACCATGCTCATCATTTCAAAACTATCACACTGTCATATGATGTCACGAATTTTCAAAACATCAACAAAATCAAAAATAGCAACCTTACATATGAACATGTAATCAAATACGTGCAGATATATCGGGAGTGCATAAAAATAACACTGAGGCACATTTTGAGAGGATAGAGATGATCACTATACGGTTTGCCGGTTGGATATCCGCAGGATAGTGAGTTTAAAACCGGATACGGATATCCAAAAACTGCTTTCAAACGGGGACCGGATGCGGATCTGGATATCCAAAAAGATTTTACCCATATTTCGAGGGTTCAGACAGGAGATGTCAACCGCGTCGCTGCTGCGTTGCGCGCGGTGCGGTTTTTGAAAATTTTGTTGCGTAGCCTACCAGCTGCGCTGCGTGATTTTCAAAAGTGTTAGAAGTGTTAAACCGTGCCAGCACCGCGTACCACGTGGACGTTCATCTAATGATGAATCTTTGCAAAACGAAGAGACTTTTCGGAAGTTATAGTCTTAGATAACAACAGTCGTTTTTCTTGTTTATCCTACAGCTTTTACCTGCGTTTTTACGATAACTCTGGGCGATGATTCGTAGGTAGAATATCGCTGTTAGTTTTCCTGCAGGTGGTGTGCTGAAATCACTGCTCTGATGCACTGGCATGCGAATTGCTATTCCAGAACTCTGGTCAGCTAACTGGTAGGCATCTAAGTAGGAAAATGCTTTCAGGGCTGCAAGTTTTAGGCTCAGGGCTGCAAGTTTAAAGGTTTGTTAACTACCCTTTCTTCTCTATAATGTAAACATTGTATTAGCTATACAATGCTGTTTAATGCTGTTTTGATTGTATGGCAAAACCGCTCTGAATGTATGTCGTCTCTCCATTGACAATTAATGCAAAATTAAAGGTGAATGAGGTTCAAGTTAACACATCGTGACCTTACCATGCTGACTAGATAAGCGATAGTTGGTGAAACATGTAGTGCATCACGTAACTAGACTTACCATAATTTCTTCGGCTTGAACCAGGACAAATTCAAAAACATGAATGAAATAACCTGATGAGCGGCCGAAGGACTGAGCTTGGCGAATTTTATACATTACTTATTTGATTTAAGATTGTCTGAGAACACATATAAAGTACTGCACTGAGATTAAAAGGAAAAATTTTCGTTACTTTGTTTTAAAGTTTTATTGAAATTGAAAGTTATCTTGCAATCTCGCGACACCCTTGTTTGATCTCACGATGAAGAGCTTTTATAAACTAATTTACCTACACTTTGGTCACGAAAGAGAAATAACACTAACTCATAAATCGGACAAGTGAAATTCCGGGACATTTTGCTAATCAGGACTGGACACCGGGACAGACGTTTGAACCGGGACAGTCCCGGCCAAACCGGGACGTATGGTAGGTCTACACATAACCAATGCTCAATTGCAACAGGTACGGAATACATTACGTTTACAAAACTGCACAAAACCACGATGCAACGCAAGTAGGGATGCATGTTGGTGGAAACAGTGCTTTAATTTAATTTTAATTTATTTGTTTGTGACCAGACACGAAGTCCATAGTATGAACACACACACTCTGCAGAACGCAGGTTGATAAAAACAGACAAAAACAGAACGTAGTACAGGGCATTGAAGCCAGCGGAATCACAGGGTTACAGACACTTTTTGCAACTGCATTTAAGACAGAGCCATAGGGTTACAGACACATTCTTAACACGATTGTTAGCTAACACGTAACGCTTGTTTCAGCACTACTGCGGAGCAGGACGCTAATTCCTAAATTGGTCGAGTCTAGGTAAAATGCGAAAAGGATTTTTGCTTGTGTGTCAGTTAGTGCAACTGCAAAAACAAATATCTTATTGTGATAAATTGTGACAGAAAGCTTGCTATGACTTTGGACACAGTAGCAAAGAGTGGCATGACAATTTAAAAATAAAAGAATTAAAAACATTTTGCAGATTTATAGGCAATGTCTGTTTTTCTTCATGATGAAAATGTTGTATGCCTATATATATATGGTGCCTGTGCTGGGGCTATGAATTTTCCTGTGGTTGAAGACCATTAGTTGATGTGGCCATGTGACAAATAGGATTAGGAGCCAGAAAGGGCTTTTTCAGCCACAAGACTATTTGTCGCAAACTTCTGAAACTGACTAAATGATGACAGTGTGCTTTGATTGTCATGCGTCAGCAGATAAGCATCATTGAAAAACTGTGCTAACTTCATTAAAATAATTCGCTAATAGATTGCGCAGGGACTAACAATAGTAATTTCGCAATGATATTGAATTTTTATCGCTCGAAATCTCATTCATTTCAAAACCCGAAAAAATCCGGGTCTTCAAGGGTTTTTTTTCTCAGCTAACCGAAACCCGGGTTTTAAAATTTTGCCCCGAATAGGAAACAATATGTTTTGGCGTGTAGTCTAGCATTGCTATGTAGCTACGTTTGATTAAAGTGCAACAATGGGTAGGATTAATAAAGAAATTGTGAATGCGAACTCACGGATGGTATTAAAATCTAACCATTGTTACCAAAGAAATGGCTAGCCTAACGAAAAGCTTGGTGTGGCAACAGATCCGTCACCAGAAAGTCTACTGGGGGACTTTGCATTAGTGCATTGGGGCTTGACATTCTGAAATTTGAACAAGCATCACTGATTTATAATGTTTCATATTTCAATTAGGGGGGCTTGGAGCTTTGTTTTGGAGGGGCGAAGCCCATCAAAGCCCCCCAGTGGTGACGGGACTGTGTGGAAAACATCAGCTTGCTTGTGCAATTGACTCGGAAAAGTTAAGTTATGCGATATGCCAAGCTTGCAAGATGTGTCAAACTTTTTGTTGATGAGCATGACAGGGTTCAAAGAAAGTGGTGCAACGCATACAGGTAGTGTCTATTCTGTTCATGAGGCAAAACCTGTGCAGGGACTATTGTGCCTTCATTTGAACACAATGTATTGAAGTGGTCATGTGACAAGTGCAATACGCAGAGACAATTGTTTGGGGTTTAAGAGTTTGTGGTTAGGGTGTAGGATCAAGGTAATGGTCAAGGTTTATGGTCAAATTTTAGGTTTAGTGGTTCAGTGTTTAGAGTTAGGGTTTAGCCTGCAGTTCGCTTAATGCAGACAAGAAGCTGCTAATTGCATGTTAGCTCTGAAACCATGACAACCATCTTGCATGCATGGGACTGAGCTGTTACAGGTGTCATGGTCAACTGCACAGGACATGTATTCCAATNTTGTCATTTGACTACTTCAACCAATCGTGTTCAGCTAAAGGCAAAATAGACGCAGCACAAAAGATGTAGGCTATGTTGTGCATCAAAATACACTTTCGGATAGTTTTCGGATAAGGATAGTATGGTTTCAACCAAAACAAGATTCGCATCGGATATCATTTTTCAAAAACAGGATCGGACAGTAAAAATCCACTATCCGATCATCTCTGGTGTATATTTCGCCATCAATGCCAAAAACTCTGCTGGAACTATCTTGGTATTCGAGCTGTACCCACCACCGCCTTTGTCCACATATAAAGTTGTGTTCCAATTGCTAGCAGGAGTGGCCGGAGAAATATTTTCCGACTCCGCTCCTGTCCCAAAATTTTTGAATCCAGACCCGAGTCCTGATCCAGTAATTTTTCAAATTTGAGAATCCGACTCCTGTTCAGACTCTGGTGTCAAGCGAAATTTCTGATCTCTGCAAAAAACTTCCTGGCATCAAGCATAATTTCTGACCTCTGCGAAAAACTCTTTTTCAAACTTTGGTGTCAAGCAAAATTTGTGACCTCTGCAAAATTTCTGACTTCTGCGAAATTTTGGTGTTTAGGTTAGTGTGTTGGGTTATGGCTGCATTAGGGTTAGAAAAAGAAAAATATTTGAGGTCTAAGACTAAGTACAATATTTTCAGTGGTTATGGTTTTTTCCGTACTGTAGCTTGTGGGTTTCCGACATCTAACCAAAAAGTTTTAGTTTATACAACACACACCAAAAAAGTCATCGTCAAACTTTATTGCTATACTCTGAGAAGCAAAATACCTGAAAAACGATTGTAAGTCAGAAATTTCGCAGAGGTCAGAAATGTCGCTTGACACCAGGCTCGGTTTTCACAAATTTTTGACTCCGTGTCCGGATCCGAACGAAAAACGCAGAATCCTGCCAGAGTCGACTCCGGCACACCGGTGTCAAGCAAAATTCCTGACCTCTGCGAAATTTCTGGCCTGTTGTTGTTTGTCAGTTATTTTGCTATTCAGAATAAAGAAATAAAGTTTCGCAATTAGTTCTTTGATGTGTGCGGTGTAAATTAAAACATTTTTCTTAGATGTCAGGTATCCACAACAAGCTATAGGACGGGTAGAACTTTAACCACTGATGATTTTTGGACTTAGTCTTTGACCTCAATTATTTTTATTTTTCTCACCCTAACCATACTCTAACCAGACACACTTGCCTAAACACGAATCCCTCAACCCTAATCATCAGTTTTCTCAGCGTATTAGATATATAGAATAATACTTTGTGCATGCGTACATGGCGTGAAGTCAGAAATTTCGCAAGTCAGAAATTTCTCTTGACACCGGATCCATGGCAACCTCTGATTACTAATAGCAAGGTGAACGTAGTCGAGTGCTTTTGCCTCTACTGTCTATCAGAGATGATCGGGTAGTGTTTTTTGCTATCTGATCCTATCCTGTTTTTGAAAAATGATATCCGTATCCTATCCGAATCCTGTTTTGGTTGAAATCATACTATCCGTATCCGAAAACTATCCGAAAGTGTATTATGATGCACAACATAGATTTTGTGTAGTGTCTATTTTGCCTCATGAGGCAAATTAACTACTGAAGTTAGTTTGTGTTTTGCGGAACACGATTGGCTGAAGTAATCTCATGACAAGCTTGAAATGTATGTCCTACTTGGCTGACCATGACATCTGCATCAGATCAGTCCCACTTGCATGGACAATGTTGTAATGGTTTTAGGGCTGGCAAACAGTTAGCAGCTTCTTGTTTGCATTACGTTAACTGTAGGCTAAACCCCAACTCTAAACCCTGAACCTACAAATCAGTGGATAACACTAAACGGAGGGCCGGGCGGTCTGGAGGGCCGTGTTTCTGATCGAACAAAACGCGAATTTTCAGCATACCAGCAGGCTGTACAAAAGGGCGGTCCGGGGTTCCTCACAACAGGGTGGGCTGGCGGACTGCACATTAGGGTGGGCCGACAGGCTGCACATGAACGTGGTCCGGCCCTTTTCTGCAGCCCGCCGGCCCGCCCTGATGTGAAACCCGCCGGCTAGTTGAAAATTCATGTTTTTCAATTGGAAACAGAGCCCCTCAGCCCGCCAGCCCTCCGTTTGGTGTTATCCCAAACCAGTCTGATCGTAAACCTTGACCATGTCCTCACACTGAACCATAAACTCTTGGACCCCAACCAGTTGTCTTTTTGCATATCCTACTTGTCTCATGACCCAGTGCCGTGGCAAGGCAGCCCCGTACCTCCGGTCGGGTGGGCCCCGACCATTCGTAGGGGCCCCACAATACACATTGCATTAGTAAGTTAGAGCCGTCTCTCTACCCTTGACTTTCACTCTTCTGGTTTTTGCCCTCAATGCAGAGCTGGTAGATTAAGGATGTAATATCATGATTTATTAATTTCGAAAAAGAATTGCGGACGTTCGGACACTATAGCACAGGGACCGCGGTCCGAATCGGGATTCAAATGGCGGACCACGGTCCGAATCGGGATCTTCGGATGGCGACGCCCGGATCTCGTCAGCATCTCAAAGGTGCATTCTATACGCAGAAGTTTTTATCCCAAAATTTTGCGCTTTTGGCCATACTTCTAAAGCATTTACTCCTCGACCACTGTGTGATTGTCGATCAATCTGTTCAACTAAATTGCAGTGCGCACCTGAGTTGGGCAAGCTACGATTTTTTGGTTCAAAGTAATTGTTTCGTCATAATTGTTCAACAATAGCTCGTCACTACTATGTCGATCCTGGTGAAAATAGTGGATGCAAGGCTAGAATATAGCAATGAAACCTTTTCTTTCCGAAAACAATACAATTATAAAAAAATTTTGTGCACAGTTGTGAAAGATGCTTGAGTAAGGGAAGAGTGTTGCAGAGATTTTTTCCTTTAGGAAATAATTTTTTTTTGCGGGAAGTCAACAAAATGTGAAGAAAAGCTTTCAGCTTTTTTTAAGGAAATGGTAAACTAAAGAAAGGGAAACTGTTGAATTTTTGGCTGACATAACACCTCAACGACTTGAATGTAAAACTTCAACGAGAAAAACAAAGCCTACTACTCTTGGTTTGATCACTACTACTTGCCCTTTCCAGAAAACGTTTTCTTCAAACAAGTCATTCAAAACGAACTAAGTCATTTTCCGAGGCATTTGAGCAAAATAAAAGCAAGAAGATTCCAGATATATTCAACTTATTGAAAAGTTGGTCACCAGCATTGTCTAACACTTTGGCGACTTTCTTTTCGAAAACAGTTGCTGCTCTTTCCTCAAAACCTTTTTTAGTGACAGACGTTACCGAATTCCAAACTGAAGCAAAAAGACACATGCACATGTGTGCACCGAAGATGAAGTGGAAATTTTTATAGGTACCATAGCTCTGCTGGGCAGAGGGCACCTTCGCGTATATTTGTAGGCAACGACCCATCATTCACTGCATTCACTGATGAAGGTGGCGGTGCTGAACTCCGGCAGCTTGGCACCTCTGGTGTGGACACAGCCAAAACTCAACTGGAATTAATTGAATTCCAAGAGAATGTAGCACTGAAAGAAATATTTTTTGATGGCACATCTGAGAACTTCTTGTCAAAGGAAGGTATTTCCAAAATTTTTTCCACTCCTCGCAAATAGTCAGTGGAAATTCTTACGGTGTTTGGGTCTCCCTGCTGCTGGAGGGGCGAATTGTCCCCTCCTGCCAGCTACAGTAATTGTAAAACTTGGACCCCCACTTGGCTTATATTTCAGTTTTAGTATTCTTTTGGTTTTCAGTATTTTTGTTACGTTTTTCGGAGTATTTGGTGGTGATTTAGGGTTTTAGTATAGCCATCCACATCCGGATTCATCATCATTTCTCAGGGTTTTTCTGAGTGTTGCTAGCAGCCTCCCCTACAGTGGGCAGTGGACCTTTTTCAGCTACGTTTTCCCTCCTGGCCTAAACATCTAGTTACGCAACTGACTGCTAACAGTCCGCGCTTGCAAAACAGAACTTCATAAAGAGCACGTTTCGCATCTCTATCACGAATAAAATCTTGACCATTACATTCTAGTCACTGTCACTACTTAGGAACAAAAAATTAGGTAACTGCCAAGAAGCACAAAATGCCGTTGCTCCCACCAGCAGAACAATAAATAACGCTGACAGCGTTTGTTAATATCTGTATCCATTTACCGGTATTTGTATATCTATATACAGAATAATAGTATTAAATTCTCATATTACGTTTTTTGTTAGAAAAATCTAAGACTTGTCACATTTGCATGATTTTATGGGAGTGACCGGACCTCGAACAATTTTGACATTTGGAACTNGACCCTTTCGTAAAATATTTGAATAGCTGTTTTTGTAAAGTTGTGGTTACATCAAAACAAGGCCAATTGTTAACAAAGTCTTGACCTTCACCACTTAACTTCGCTGGCCCTTGTGCGTTGAAATTCTCAGGGAAATTTACGTCATAATGAATGTGCTGTGGAGTGTTGTTCAATCGCTTTGTAGTTGCGTACAGATAGAGAGACTAGATTTCTAGTTCAACGTTAGTTTGGTGAAAGCTGCTTAAGACAGGTTATGTAAAGTTGAAACAAAGGAAGGCTATTGTGTCAGTTTATTATATATATGTCTGTGAAGACTGTATTAAAAAGAATTTTGACGTTCTTTTTGCTTGATGATTATCTTGAGTTCCATATTTGACTCCAGCGAGAAAGCAGCAATAAAGGCGATTAATAAACCTGCGGCAATCCACTTACAAAAGTAAATGCACTCCATGTGTGTCTGCAGTCTAAGTTTCATTGATATGTGCATTTGCTGTAAAATGAACAATTTGTAATCATAACTGCTCAATGACTGTTATATTTAGATCATGGTTGTTCAAAAAAGGGTACCCAACAAAATTGATAGCTTAAAATGCATTTCAAGGTGAGACTGTAAAATAAAGCCTGCTTGTGCAAAGCAACACAAATTTTAAAAGTTCACCAAAAGTAGCGGTAGCGAATAGCGGTAGCGACAGCTCGCTACTATTTTTGTTCAGTAATGGGAGAGGTAGCGCCGCTATTATTTTTATTTTCAGCAAATAGCGATAGCGGTAGTGACGCTGTTTCCAAAGTAGCGGTTGCCCACCCATGAGTGTGTACACATATAAATGAAATATAGATTACAGAAACGCCCATAGCTTTGTGAGTGGATTGCTATAGGTATATAATAACTCGCCTTTATCAATGCAAGTTTCGTGCTGTGTGCACAGTACTCAAGAGTTCAAGAGAATGGGCAAGCAATAAAAGATCAAAACTGTTTGTCACAGAGTTTAATGCGCGTGTAAATTGGATTGGGCCCGCGACCAGGGTGAGGGACAAACCGAGCAATCAAACCCTCCCACGAAATTTTTATGCATTATTTTAGATTTTCATAAAATGTTATGTTGATCCATGTTTCATGCAAAACCCCTGAACAAAGTACTGACTACTTGTATTTTAAACTGAAATCCTTTTTTCTGCATGGTTCAATTTATTTTTTGATCGTAGTTTTGTGTAGAGCGTAGTTTCTATAGCCTGCGTGCAAAGATTTGTTATTTAGATACTTGAGAGCGAATTGACCAACCACACTTTCCGTAACATTCCAGCTTTTGCAAGTACAGCCTAAGTGTTGAATGCTTTAGTTTCAAAGGTGTGCAATGCGCATTAAACAGCCGGCATCAGCTCTAAAAAAATAAACCTCCGAACATCAACAATCGAAACTTCTCGATTTACTGTAAAAGATTTCGAGGAATCTTCCGACGGGTCTGCTTATATCTTTTTGCGATGATTTACACTTGCACAAATCTGTAGGCTTATTGAAGATACAGGTCCCCACAAAGGTGACAAGCAAGCGAATCAGTCAAGCTAATTATTTTTATTGGACATCGATTTCACGTGCCTCTACGCATCTACAGTACTGAAATCTTATACGTATAAAATATCCTATTATAAATTTCTTTTATTCCTTTATGAAATTAAGTCTCCCTATCAGTACCGTCAATGCCCATACGTACATTTTCGCAATATCTGAAAACCTTTTGCATGAAAATATGCAAAAAAACACTAAAAGCCACAAATAATTTATTTAACAACTGAGAAAATCAAAGCCAAGCGGTCAGAAAACAGTTTTTTTCTAATGCGAAGTTGTAGCATCCAAAGTTTGGTGTTACATTCGGACAATAATCACAAGCAAAAGTCGACATCATGTGATTTGCGGCTTAGCACATGGAGATGATCAAAATTTTACCAAGATCGTGATGATAAAAAGAAATCAATCATTTGACGTTGTGTCGCTGCGTCAGGTAAGAATGTTAATCAAAGAAAATTTTTTTTAACACCAACCCTGCTTGTTTAGCCCAGGCGATGGCCACTTGCAAAAATATGACGTCATGTAATTTTTACCTAAACACATGGAGGCAA
>JGI24159J19872_10010847_pt1 | contig 11961 bp, 7 predicted proteins | sample Ectturendosymbi4_FD_19872 | JGI IMG/M metagenome (IMG submission 19872) | reverse complement strand
CAGTGATGTTGCTGCAGGTTCTTATTGGTTATTCAGGAGAAAAGCGCTGTAAAAAAATGAAAAACGCAAAGGGCTGTTTCGGTAGTGACGTAGTGGTTTATTATTTTTACAGTAAATACATTTTTGAAAGTTATAACTCATCAATTTTTGTTTTTGAAGTCCTAGACTGGTAGGCTAGCCTTAAAAATAGGAAATGTGGCTTTAGAGTAAGCAAATTGATTGAATGTTTACTCAAAAGTATCGGTCAAATCCAGTTTGTTAAAATGCCCCAATATTTGTTTTGAAATCAGGGTTTTTTAACATACTTGGGGGCACTTTTCATCCAATCCCTCCACCTTCGTCTCCAGCCAAAGCCACTTCCTTCACCCAGTCAAAAATCCTTTGAACAAAGCAAAGAGATGACATTCGACCGCAGACTAGCAAACTTCACTGATCCGGTAGTTGAAGGTTTATATTGCCCCTCCACTCAAAATTTAATACAAAAGGCCCTGCATGAAATCACGGTAAATAGTTAAAGCTAGCTTAATCTTTTTTCTTCTATCGTTCAATCCTTAGCAACATTCCAACGGCACATCATTACATCACCTGACAACTTGGCATTGGCAACAAATATTTCTTGGCATGCGTCATGCTATTTTTTAATGTTTAGTGGGATATTTTCAACGTGCCACAAGCTGTAGCCTGGTCATTAAGTAGGCTTATCAATATTAAATTTTGGCGGTTGAAATGAAGAACCCGGAAAAGTTAGCTTTGCTCAATTTCAATAGAACTGCTGTTTTTCTGTATAACGTAATGGTGTCGGAAAAGGATGTTCTTGAAGCGAGATAGCAGAGTTGCCATTTTCGCTGATTTGCTGCCAAATCTAGCTGGATTTTCTCACTGTTAGCTGTAAAATTTTCAATCTAGCAGTTAGCTGGTTTTCTAGCAGAATTTTGAAAACCGTTTGGCAGGTTCAGCAGGTAACAAATTCCGGACAAAAATGTTTCAACAGTTTTTGGAGATGAAAACCTTAATTTATCTTGTTCAAAACGCTTTAGATTGGGCAACACCAGGACCAGGCATAACCAGCTGCTTTCAATCATTTGGAATTTTTATTATAACGCAAAGAAGCTGCTTTAAGCAGATAATTAGCCTACATCGTAATAATAAGTAATTAGATGGCTTGGTGAAGCTTTGAATGATTTGCTTCTGTCACGTGCTTAGTGAGCGCGTAAAGTTAAAAGATTACATTGGTAGGATATGTTTATGTCCAACTGGTTCAGTTACGCCGGTGGCGGTAAGTAGTAATGTCTGGTAAAAAAACTCCTTGGTAAGCCAAAACAATACAGTATTGTCAAAAGCTTCGACATGTATGCTTGCAAGGTTCAGAATTGGAAATTTGGCTCGGTGCTAACTACTGCCTATCCTGCTGATTCAAGAAAAGCTTATTGCAAAGTTTGCAATAACGCAATCATAGATAGATTCTTCGCTTTCAATTGTTGTAAAAACGATCAAAATAATACAGAAAATTTGTCAGAATGAACATCATTCGGAGCTGTTAAAACACTTCGGCGCCAAGGAAGTACGATACCGTTCAAAATGTACCATGTTCTTTTGAGCGGAGCTCCAACATCATAAATGTATTTCACCTTTTTTCTCAACACAAGTGCCGTGCAAAATTATTTTCACAACGTTCAAGTGCCTTGCTATTGTTGCGTAACGTGGTACCAGACTTGGACAACTTTTTTGCTTCTTTATTCTCACTTGAGATGAAGCTTATGTGGCATAATGCTTTTGCACGTGGCAAGGGTTTGGCTAGGTAGTTTTGCTGTGCTTGTATTTTTACGTTCTTCAATGTTAGAATTTGGTAGGGGGGGTATACATTCAAGCAGTTGCCCCTGGACCTGGGCATCACAAGACCTCTGCACGCCCCTGAACTAGACCAAGTTTACAGATCATGATGAAAGCTGCAAGCCAGCGCTTCTCAACAAGAACCGGTTTTAGGCATATTTCACCTATTTTATCTAAATTGTTCCAGGACATTAAGAGGGCCCCGTGCATGTGTTGACAGAGTTAACGTTGGTCTTTGTACATTATAAATTATTGTAAGCAAAGTTGAGGTGTGGAAAGGGCGGCACTTTATTGGCCGGTCCCGGGCGACACTTAGCCTCGCTACACCGCTGTGTGGGACTATCCTGGTTGACTGAATGCCTAACCGAGACATTTTGGTTGACTTACCGGTCCGACTAAAACGGGACGTATGGTAAGCCTATCGTAAAATAACTAAACAAAACAAAAGCCATAATTTTGCGCATAACAGGTCTTTACCTTGATTGTTCTTGTTCAAATACATTTCATCCAGTCCAAGTAATTCAATGAGACAAATGTAGCCTCACACACTTCAAAAAATTCAGAATTGAAGATTTTTCCTAAATGCTTTCGCGGGCCACTGAAAACACTGTGGTGTGCCACATGTTGCCCGCGGGCCGCTAACTGCCCACCCCTGATCTACAGCATGAGGGCTGTGGATAAGCTAGTGGTGGTTGCTGAAACAGCTTATGATGGCGTTTGAAGAAAGGCCCTACACGCAATCCTGTGTGGCGGCCTGGAGATGGCGCTACACGTAAATAAATGGTCACTGGTAGATGGTGCCTATAAGTAACCAGTCACTGTGATAGTCACTACAAGCGAATTATCGTAATTCACTTATCCCTACATAATGATAGTGCAACTTAGTATCAGGAGAGTGAACTCAGTCAGAGATGTCTATTGCTGCTGGTTGCTTTGCTGTTAATTTACTCCGAATTGCCATCTTTCTCTTGTACTTGCCTCAGTAGTTCAAGGCGATGCAGATACCTGCCATTAACTTGCCACTTTTGTTTGGTTTAATCGTACTGTACAAATTTCTCTTACGCTTTATCATAGGTAAAAATTGCATCCTATAACAGTGCATATACACGCAAGCAACAAACATGATTTGCTTTCAGCACTGCAATAACACTTCCCCGAAGGTTGCCACATCCAAAACGTGAGCTTCCAAGTTACAGGGATTTGCGATAGTATTCGAAACTGTTTCAAAATGGCTAGTTTTTTGGGTGGATTCCCACACCTCTTTTGTTAGCACTACATCCCTGCATGAAACGTTCTGTTTTTCCATCTTCTTGCATTTCGTGTTCGTGCCGTGCGGTTCTCATGAGCACACCTTGAAAAGTCGAGCAGATTTATCGTCGATGCACTTCATTTGTAATTTTTTTTGCTGTTTTAAATTCTTTCAATAATTTGTTTTTTGCTTTTAAGGTTGATGGGCGCTTTAAGATATCAAAAACCTCGGCTCATCCTTTTTCACTGCAACTGCGAACCAACCGGAGAATACTGGGATGCTTTCAAAGCAATTGCTCGAAAAACGCTGAGGATTGTGCAAAGAACGCCCCCGGAAAATATCTGGGGCAAAAGTATCAAAGTATCACTCCTTGTTCATAGTACTGCTGGTCGTTTAACGGTCATTGAGTTGTTTATTTCAACAACAAAGAAGTGGAGATCGTTCCTAAAATAAATTCAAGCTCATAGTTTTGAACCACACAGGAATATTGTACAAAATAAAAGGGTTGACACAAAACATTAGCACTTATCTGACAGCTGTAAGCTTGTTACTTCTTAAAGCTGCGCAACAGGTAGGCAAAAAAGAAAATAATTATCAAATGGCGCAAGCCAAATAGAAGCATTAGCAACGCTGCATAATACTGTAGGTAGTAGCAACGCAATTCCTCTGCCCGCCAAAAACTAGACAAACTCACTCAAGCAGGTTGCCGAAAACGTCAAAGTAAATCCAACTCGTTCAATCTGGTAAAACATTCCCTGATTTTTATCAAGAACTAACAATAAAATGGCTACTGGACACAAACGTTTAATGCTAGCCAGCCAGTGCATGGAGGTCCTGAATTATTGCATCAAAGGACCTCAAAATTTCAAAGCAAGATTTTTCAACGGTAGGAAAGAGCTTTCTCTAAAAATGTAGTAAATATTGAATGATAAAATCTGACCCAACTAATCTGTTTTCGGGCTAATCTGTTTCCAACTAATCTGTTTTCTGGCAAAAATCATGTCAAACATGGAAGAAACTTTTACCAATATTGTAATCTTTGAAAAAATTATTTTGTCAATTTCACTCTTTTCTGGTATGAATAGGGTAAAAAATTGCATTAGATGTATCATTTTATTATCTAGAGAAATTTTCGAAAATCTGGTTCGTGGGCTAGAACATATTTGTTTCAGCCAAAACGCTGTAGCACCCCAAGTTTTTTTCCCCAATACCTATGACGAATGTGTGAGGTTGGAATTTATATAGCGAGAAATAATTCCCCAAATCCTGGTGGTTTAGTGCATGTGGAACCTGTTCATCGTGTGGTGGGGGGTTCGCGAGGAATTTGTGACGAAAGATACTGTGGTGAAAGAATCTTTGGACTTATCGCGAAGTGTTTGCGTCAAGACTTTAACTTGTCGTAACTGTGACATTTCAATAGCTGTAGCTGTCATTTGTCGCATAACTCCAGTTAATACTTACCTGTGATAAACGCAATCCCTGAAAAAGAAAAATTGCCATAAACCACTTTCTTTACTTAATGCAAATACCTTTGTCAAATGTGTACAATTAACTTGAAATGAAGCGTCTTCGGTAAAAAGCAATGTACGCTTCATAGTGTTGTTACATTTTTAAAAAAAATGAGTTGGAAAAACGCAAAAAACACTTCTTAATGAAAATTATGAAATAAATGGGTCTTGAAGCGTTTGTTTTCAATTCAAAGAATTACCTTGTTACTTTTTGCTGATGTTTGAATAAAGATCCTTCGCCACAAACTAGCGATTTTAGCAATGGCGGGAAAAAATGTTGAAGCAAACGAAAATAAGATCTGAGTTTGTAAATTCGCTTTGCAGGTTGTGGAGCATAAAGCAGATGTCGTGAGACTTCAGCTCATGCTGGAAGTAGGAGGCATGTACATGGACACAGACAGCGTCATCTTAAAATCCTTGGATAAATTTCGAAACGAAGAACTTACATTAGGTCAAGCAACACCAAAATCTGTGGGTGAGCGTTGACAAAAGAAACACCATATAACTTATGTCAAAGCCGTCAGTCTTCTCGCATTTCCATTTCGCACCAGGCACTCGACATTCCATCATAGCCGTAGTCGGGGGGGAAGGGGGCCATTCAACCCGATTTTTAGCATACCTGGTCATTTTATGCTTTGAGAGGCGGTTTCCCAAATAAAATACCATTGCTCGCCTAAAGTTAAAATTTTTTCCCCCAAAATCCCCCCCCCCCCAGTTTTGGGCTGGCTACGCCACTGATTTCCATTTCACTTCTACACCGGCACAACGGACGTTGTTTATAAAGTATTCGCAAGTGTGGACATCGGATGATCCGTTTAATGTCACGAACTTTTTCTGCCAAAGAAACGTGAATAATCAATTAGAGGTGCAGAGAATAACCATCACAGGACACTGAACAAGCCACGAGACCGCCTATTTTTTACTTTGGATGTCTCAATCCAATAAGTTCTCCATTGATGTACATCTGATACTTCGTTGCGTTCTTTGTAAACCTTGCGTTCAAACTATGGCTTGTAATTCTTCCTGAAAGATCCTTCACGCGTACTTGTATCGCAACAAGGGGCGTAACGAGGGGGATAAGGGGGGGCAATTCCTCGGGGGCCGAATCACCATGAGGGCGCCGAAAAGGCCCACCAATGTCGCAAGTATACTTTCGTCAATACAGTGTATTTGCTTCCGCAAGACCTCAGGTTCGAACATGGGGGCGCCAAATTTGCTTCTTGACCCGGGCGCCATCTAACCTCGTTACACCCCTGCTCGCGACTGCATAGCCAAATCGATAAAGTCGCAAAATGTCTTAAGCAGCTAAACAGTAAAACATGAGATTTCACTTTACCAATTTTGTTGGAATCTACAAGGCAGTTTGCAAGGCAGGAACTTTTAAACTTCCGAAAACCAAACATTTTTTTCTCTCTGAAACCGCATGGAAGCATATTTGTCTTAGGTTCCTTTGCCTTCGTTAGTTGTGTGAGCTGGGGAGTAATGTTGGTGGTTGTGGTTATTATTAGTTTTAATAATTAAGTTGCCAAGAGTGCAAAACACGCCAATCTATTTTGGGGATACAACCAACACAAACACACTCGCAGAGCGAAGACACGCAAGCCTGAGAGCTTTGTTGATGAATATCCTCAATTAAAATATCATGCAGCAATTCAGTTCCAAAGTAGATTTTTATCAAAATGTCAGGGTAAGTCTAAATGCATTTTATCCCTCGATGGGAAGCAACATAGAGTAGATGCAACCCTCGTCGGACATTGTCGGAATTCACTGGTAGATTTTAATGTAATAAAAACTTTTGTTTTAAAGGTTTTTGTCTCTGTTCCATGCGTTGGAATAAGAAAAACACGAAAACTTAGTTGGATCTGATAAAATCCTTATTGACCACAATTTTGGAGGTCTTTCTGCTGTTATGCTATGTCTGTCTAACGATTTATTTCCATCTGAATGCAGCACTACTTGCACGAACGCAACTTTTTTGCATTAAATATGGAAAGCCTAAAATATGCTTTCGTTGCTGCATTTTCCGCACCACGGTGTCAAGAATCAATTGGCGAGAAAAAAAAATTTTTGTGAATAAACGCAACATTTCTAAAGCTCAGTATAAAAAAATATTTCGTGCGCGCTTCTAAAATGAAGAAGTGCATAAGACCTTAATCTAAGGAAAATGTGTGAAAACGTGAGTACCTGGATGGTTTTTTGCAGCCAACGGCATAATCCTGGCGAACAACAACTCTTGGCTCCTGCAACGTTGGTACTGGGAGTACAAGTATTTTCAGGACAACTTGTAAGTCTTATGCTGCTTTTGGTTTACTGTTAGTTTGCTACGATGAACGTAAAATCTCACCAAGTCCAAAGTGCTCTTTAAAACCGTTTCGTTTCGTATTTCATAAGGTTTGCTTAGCATCTAACAGACTTACATGCTCTTTTACTTCAAAATAAGCGCGTTTCAAAATCAGTGTGAATTGTTCATGTTGACTTGTGATTTCTGACAAATCTGCAGCTGGAAGTGGCTTGTCTGTAAAAATAACGAACCCACAGCTCAACGCCAACCTAAGTGGAAAGACGTTGTCAAGCTTAGTTTGCGCTTCGCTGTTGGGGCTGCAAAAACCTGAAGGAATCTTCACTGACGGACTTGCAAAAGATGGATAATACACGAAAAATTGTTGGCAAACAATCAGCTACTGTGCGCAGTTTCGATGTCTGATGTGAAACGGCCCTTGAGACGTTGTGGTTAAAAATGACTCAATTTATTGCAATTTGTCGTGCTTAGAAGTTCTCTGGACATGGGCGTCGTAAGGGGGGGAAGGGGGGCCAAGCCCCCCATGGATTTTAAAAGTTGTAGCAAAAAAGTTTGTTTTCTTAGTTTTGAATGGAAAAAAACAAATTTCACCACTTTTGCCCCCTGGACAAATTTTGGAAAAATCCCCTAGTGCCCCCACGGAAAGAATCCTTCCGACGCCCATGTCTCTGAAGGCAGATACCGTGAAAGCGATGAAGCGCGAGTATGACCCAGGTGTGCGTGCGTTGTTTTCCTAACACCAAGGTTGATTCAGGGTTTTTATTTGTCGGATAGTGTAGCCGTGTTTCAAAAATGAATGGTGATGGCGGTACTTCAACGCCGCCACGTTACTTTTTGAGAAAAACAGCTATTTTCTGAAACACGGGATAAAAGGTGTCTGAGTTGAAACAAAAAACCTTTGTCTTTTTCAATCAATGGGAGTGACAATTTTCAAAATATTGCTGATACATAAAATAAAAGTATTTCTTTTATCTAAACTGTTCGTGGGCAGCTCACAGAACCACTTTGNCAAGATATTTCAAGAAAATGACTGACTAGAATTTGTTGTCATGATGGTTTAGTGTGGCTTTAGTGCAATACCATTCTGCGACTCTTCGGTGGCGTGAATCCTTGTATGCACAATAACGTGCTTAAATGTCAACCAATTGCCATCAACATGTCGTGGATTTAACTCCAGAAAATTGTATCCAAGATCAAACTGTGTGAAAACGTCTGCCTTTGCCTTATTTTTTCAATAGTTACCACCTGTCATGCAACAAAGATTGTCGCAAAATTGTCATGGAAAATACGCGGCAAAAGTTCCAGTTCGGCCGAATGGTGCACCTAGTCTGGTCCTACCGACGTGTTAGAAATGGACTAATCCATCAATATTGATGCTTGAGTGCATTGCTCCGCAGATGGGGTCACAACTCGGTTATAACTGCCTGGGCTTTGTCGCTTTACTTTCCCGATAAGTTGCATTTGGAACGGAACAACTTCTGTCGACCGAACTACCAGGAGCTCCACTTGCTCTATCGTGAACTAATGAACTGGAGCGCCAATTACATCATTCACCTTTATTCAAGGTCGGTATATTTCACAATAGCTGATCGTCAAAAACCACGGCCTCCTACCCACAAAGTTGCGTCTTTAAAGCATGTCTGCAAACCTTAGGTCAAGCTACGGAAGCTACATACCTTAAAAAGCAGTTCGCATTCGCAGGCAAGAATCTGATTTTTAGGAAGCTTCAAACTTTTTCGAAAGTTGCCTTAACTTTAAATTGTTCGTTTTCAAGTAATTACTCTCCGCAATGGTGACGCCGTCGAATCAGCAATTTGTTTATATAAAATCGATTTCACGCAAAATTACGCATCCTCAGCCCTGAAGTTTGCAAGCAAAGCGTACGAGTGAAATGTTGAAGGGCTAAAGCAAGAGCAGAAAAAGCAAACTCAGGGATAAATAACTCAGTCAAAACACAGGTTGTGACAAGTAAGAGCTCTATTACCAGACATGGGCCTCGGAAGAAGGGCCCATGTTGGCGTTTGATATTTTTTTCTCTGGATTTTTACGTTTGATATTTTTCTATTGAATTTTCAGCAAAAAAGGTTGTTCTCTTAAGTTCGAGTGGGTAAATAAATTTCACCACTTTTCGCCTCCCCTGGAAAAATCCTTTTGGCTGCCGCTGGAAAAATCCACTATTGGCCCCTTCTAAAAAATCCTCCCGACGCCCATGTTACCAGCTTTTTCAGCCTCGTGCTGACTAAGTTTAAGGAAAGGCTTCACAGGCAATCCTGCCACTGACCTGCCACTAATAATGCACCATACACTGCGAAAGCTACCGTCGCCGCGTGTAAGCGGGGATGGACGCCCTTGCGACGTTCCAAAGCTGTCATAATGCAACTTTCATTTTTGGGAGTGATTTTCTGGCGACCGACTTTTATTTTGCGGCAAACCGAAAATTTTTGGTTTGGCAATTTATTTATTTTTCGCTTCTCGCAATTTCTTTAAGCCGCAACTTACCTTCTCAGATACCGTCAACAGCACGATGTAAAACATGACCGTTCTCCAAAAGAGCTCGCGGTGTTGAACACCACGTACGGCGAAATCGCCCGTCACGTCATATGGGGTGACGCAGCCATCCGTGACCTTACGAACTGGCTGGAAACGTGCAAGACGACGCAGCTGCTGATCGAGTAAGTTGCAAAATAATGTGGATGTTTCTTGAAAAAGCTTTACTTTAGTGCGAAAATGATTAATTACAGGATCACGAAACAAACTGCATTTCAAAAGCACTTGTGGTTTTCCGGTTGATCTTTTATAGTTTGGTAACTTTTTACTTTTATTTCTTCGTTTGTTTATGTCACATTTGTGGTCCACGTCACACGGATAAGTGATAGAACACAAGAACTACAAAAGCATTTGGCACGTTGCGCAACACCAATGAACTGATCTGTTGTTGAGTTGATGTCTTTCCAACTGCATTGCTTGCTGAGAAACTTTCCAAAGAAGAACGTTTTCACTACTGTATCGTCCAACTCTAAGCAGTCGAATTCAAGAGATTGCTCTGTTTATTTTTTCTTCGGGGCATGACTTCATAAGATGTGGGAAAACATGTCTTTTTTGCAACTATTGTACAATGATTAACGCCTTGTTCAATTGCTTAGTGACAAAAAAAGGTTACGTTACGTTTTGTAATAATGGATCTTGATTAAATGATAAACAAAACCGCTGACTTTTAAGCTGCTTCAAGCGATGAGCTGGTCGTATGCCGACTAGGCCTGCTTTTCTTGTTCAAAAGTAGGTATGCACTGCTTTCATTTCCTTATATTACCATTTTAGTCACACCAGGTATCACAATTGTTTCGGCAAAGTGTCCTAATTTTTTAACTTTTTCTCCAAATACAAAATCTTGATTTTTTTCCAGAAATTAAATTTAGTGCCAGTTTTTTTGCAGCAGATTTGATCTTTGTGGTGGAGAACTTGATTTGCTGTAATTGCCGGTCGGGTTGTCCTCAATTGTCTCTTCACAGTAAAAAAAGGCGCACTGTGATGAGAACTGTTAAAGCTTGGTGCTAAGGGTTGTCATAGACATTGTCCTTAAGACCTGAATGACCGAGGGCAGGTCGAAAAGCTGAAATAAGACTCCATTCCTATAAGTTAATATTCGATACCGAGGTCGAGCCTGGAGACCCAAACATTTCCTGATGATAAGCGAGGTTCATGTTAAATTACTAAGCTTTGGAGACCTTGTGAGTGATTTTCGCGATACCGTTGGGATGCACGTTCTACTTCTTTAGAATGTTAGAATGTCTTTGTTTGGCCGTTGTCTAATCGCCCTGAAGTTACGAAACAATGCAATACTTGCGCAATCGCCGCGAGAAATTGTTTTTTCGACTTTTCACGGCATGCGAGCAACGTAACGACGGTCCAAGTTGGTTCAAGTAATGGAACCGGTAACTTTGAACAAAAACCATGTTTCAATGTTTTGTTTCGCGCTAACGTCCAATCTCGAAAAAACGTTCCACACCGGTGTCGGTCCAGGCCGGTGGCCACGGGGAAATATTCGGGAGCAATGCCTCCCCCAAATTTTTTGTGCCCCCCAAATTATGTTGTGCTTATAAAAATTTGTTTTAAGCATACAATGAAAACTAAAATCTTGCCCCCTTAAAAACGTATTTTGACCCCCCAACCTTTAAACCTGGCTACGGGCCTGGTCGGTCTTGACTGTGGTCGAAGGAGCCCGGGAAGTACAGTTAACAGTACGTCTTGAAAGAATATGGCTCCGGGCTCCGCCGCTTCTTGTAACTGCCTTTGTAAGATCTTACAGCAGACAAAATTTTCTGCTGCATTTTTTCCACGAACGTTTGTCTTCATTTGGTTCGTATCTTCACAAAACCTAGAGTCACTCACGTCTCTGATCAAGAAGCAACCAACCAGGGCTGAAACCAGAAGTTTCGCGTCGAAAATTAATGTCGTTGGTCTCGGTTTGCATTGTGCTTTGCTGGCCCGTGCTTTATGCAAGTGGACGTGTCGTTACACAAGCACTTGTCCATGGGCGTCGGAAGGATTTTTTCCGGAGGGAGACACTAGTGGATTTATCCAGAAGTTTTTGTAGGGGTGAGCCAAAACTGGTGAAATTTGATTTTTCCCAATCAAAACTAAGAAAACAAAATTTTCCTGCTGTAATTTTTAAAATCCAGGAGGAGGCTTGGCCTCCCTACCCCCTTTTCCGACGCCCATGCACTTGTTTACAGTTGATCCATAGAAAAGCTGGGTTTGGTTCCAGGACGTGTGTAAAGGACACAAAGAGAATTTTCCACGCGGCGTTTTCTGCGCAGTCACTCGCCGTGCCATCGTTTGAAAGAAATTTTCACGATATCGTTTTCGTCGCTTGGAGAAGACCAAAAAATAGTTTCAACTTGTCTTAAATTACTATTTCGTACATTTCAGAGCTAAGCCTTGAGCAGCAACAAAGATGTGTTCGTTGTTCGTGTAAAGATGATCACGAGGCATCGAAGACGGCGATCTTTCCTTTGTGCCTCTGGAGCTGGGCAAGCAACGGGTCTACAAAAGCATATGTATAAATATTCACCAGT
>JGI24159J19872_10010841_pt1 | contig 11966 bp, 2 predicted proteins | sample Ectturendosymbi4_FD_19872 | JGI IMG/M metagenome (IMG submission 19872) | reverse complement strand
GGGAGGAACTCCCTTCCTTGCCTCCCCTGACGGTCCGTCACTGATTTTTTATCATTCAGATTTTTGAACAACTTTCTTGCTCTGAAAAACAGAGTTGTCATGAAACTTTTTACTGTGTTGAAATATTTTTTATCTTTCAGGACTTTTGAGCAACTTGTGGCTTGCCCTGAAAAACAGTGTGCCGTGAATTCACTGCATTGAATATATATATTTTTATTCATTCAGAATTTTGAACAACCTGCGCTTGCACTGAAAACAGATTTTGCCCTGAAATTTTTCACTGTATTGAAATATTTTTTATCTTTCAGGATTTTTGAGCAACTTGAGCTTGCCCTGACAATAGAGTTTGCCCTGAATTTTTCAAGCCGGGGAAGTGGCCTCCCCCCGCTTCGTACGCCACTGGCAGTGTGCATTACCGCTTTCTTGCAGCGTTCACTGGCTTGGGTTCTGAAGACACATATTGCCTCAGACATTTTAGTGCTAATTTTCATTCTCGCTTGGTCGCACGCAACAGAAAACCGATCAATTGCATGTTGAAGACTCTGCTTAAAAGGCGTATGCAGAACTAAATCGTGCACAAAATGGAAACGGTAGGTCCTGCAGATTCCATCACTGACTCTCGTCGACAGGGCTGTGACTGTCTATCCAATTCATATAGGCTATGAATAGGAGTGGTAACAACACACGTTTGTCGGGGTCCAACACCCACAGGGAAATTTCGTGACACAAGCCACGGCTACGACAAAAGCTGCACTGGTTATCCTCCAGCTTTGATTCAATTATTTCGCGGCATCCTTTTGCAGAGCACTTGACATACACTTTTCAAGTGAGGCTAAGTAGAGAGATGCCTCGGTAGTTAATGTATTCCAACCTTTCTCTCTTCGAGTGTGTAGGGATTATCAACCCACTTTGACAACTTCGTGTGTGTAGGGATTATCAACCCAGTTTGTGTATATGATAGTGCGATAGTGACAGATTCTATTTGAATAAGAGCTGATGATGCCTACTTTGTAGGCGAAATATATACTCTGTAAGATCTTAGTGTCTGATTCTGTGCTGAGAAAGGATTTCTTTCAATAGACAGTTTGACAATACTTCGATGTCCTTTCGGCACGCATGCCACTTAACATGACACACACGAGTCAACCAATGGCCCCTGTGTTCAAGGCTTTTAGAATTTCAGGTTGTATTTAATCACAACCTAGAGCTTTCCCAGCCTTCATTGTTTTAACACTTACGAAGAAATCAGGAGCAGTGATGGTATTTTCCTTGCTTTTCCCAAATCTTTTGTGTATATGATAGTGCGATAGTGACAAGTTCAAATGATCTTTGAAATATTCTCTCCACCTTACAGGGATGTCCCCATCATTGCTGAGTAAGTCATCATTTTGGTCTTTGATGAATGTAGCAACATCAGACCTTCGCCGCGGATACACGGGATGGTTTGCCAGAACACGCTTGCCAGTAATAACCCTTCGCAAGGCATCACTGGTTTTCCATCAGGAACTCCGGATACTGTGCACCTGAGTTTGGGTCGTATGCCTGTTTCGAACACAGGGACGGTCTAACAATGCAAAGCAGTGAAAAAATCAATGATTGTGACTAGAGTCACAACTCACAATACAAAATCTGAAATACTACTATTACTGAAATATTGATGAACATTTTTTCGCTACAGCACATATTTGTACATAAAAACGCGTTGATAAACGATGAAACGAATTGCTTAAATTGCCATACCAAAGATAATCTTTTGCTACGTTTGCAAAGGAAAAAATGCGCCCTGAAGATTTGATTAAAGTAAAAGATTAGAAACTCCTATAAGTCGCTTTTAATTGAAAACTAAATGTTTTTCTCCGACTTGCATTTCGCAACGGTGGCATCATGACAACAGATTTTACAAAACCGTTTAAGGTTGAACAATCTAATTAAACGCTTTGGCTGTGTCACCTTTCATCGCGAGTACGTCGATAAGAATCGATTTTACCCTTCTTCGGCCAACGTGCATTATCTTTATTTTTTTCAGACGCCGGTTTCAAGTTTTGCTTCTGTGAAGAGCAGCCGGGAGCTGTACTAGTATCGATATATCGTGACTTGAATAAAAGATAACCCACCACGAGATTCAACGATTGTTAAAAGCATGGTAGAAAATTTTAACTCAAAACCAAAAGGTTTTGTGAGCACTGAATCACACCGGGCGTCACACTGTAGCTAGAAAAATGAAGACAAAAGCTACCATGTCAAAACGAAGCTACTGTAGAAGTAGAACATTTATGGCTACATACGTATTTGTGTGAGAATACACCCAGACGAAAAATTCGACAACAAACTGTCTCATGGTCATGATACTGTTTTGGTTGTCACTGTTGAATAAAAAGAAAATCTCAATGCACCGTGATACATGGTTTCTACGTTTTTGTGCTGGGACAATGGAGTAGTTTTGCAACATTTAGACTACGGAAATGCGTCATGAAAAGAAAACATAGTAGAATGATATTCCAAATTTTATTTTTTTCGTGCTTCAAGTGGCAAATTACGCTGCAGTCTTAGCTGAAACTGCTGTTTTTGAACTGCACGTGTTATTCACAAAATTCGCGGTATACTGAAATGCATATTTGTACGAATAAGAGCAAAATAATGTTTATGTGATAGGCCTATGGCAGTTTAAACTGTTTGTAAGGTGAACTTGTACTAACAATACGTTTTAGTGTACAAATCCATTTCGTTCAGTCAGTAGAATAATCCACTTTTATATGCAACCAATCCCGGCTAAAATTTTTTCAATAAAAAATGTTGCTATAAAGAGTCCACATTTCTGCTTACCCAACCTGTGAACTCAGTAAAGGTAAATATTTTGTAGAAATGGAAGTGGCGGATTAATTTATGTGTGAGTCCAATGCTAGGTTGGTAGTTTAATGAACTGTTCGAAGAAATTAGCGATAATAGCCATTTTTGAGAAACGTGACGAATTTTATCTTAAAGTTAAACTTGAATCGGTAACGTGATATACTGAAACACTGAATCAAAAATGGGTAGCGAATAACGGCATAGACGAAAATAATTATATTTAGTGACCAAGTGAAGCAGTCCTGAATCCTTGACGCTCAGCTGCAATTCGGGGGTTGTGTAGTTTCTGGAAGCTGGAATACTTTTTAATTGGGTCATGGTTGTTCACTGGTCTACTCTGGCCCAGAGTGGTGACAACTGACAGGGCTTCAGCTGTGGACCAGTCTCTTTCAGAGACCGACGGAGCTCTTTAGCGGTGCAAGGTAATTAGTCTAGGTATGGAGAACCGATAGGCAGTTAGGATTTATTTTTAAACTCACGCAGCCCCTGCGCATAACCAAGATCCAACCTACTGACCACGATTTTCTTTAGGACTGTCTAGACCAGGGTTTCTCAACCGGGGCCCTCGGTTCCTTTGGGGGCCACGGAGCGGTTCTCCGGGGGCCACGAACAGAGGGCTTTTACTAATTAGCTCTGCCGTGATATTGCAAAACCCAAATGTAACAATATTAATTATACGCCAGTTGAAGGGAGAAGGGGGCCACAATCCATGAAAGGTTGAGAACCACTGGTCTAGGCCCTCTAGGCCAGCAGGGCGTATCAAACTAAAGGTCGCGACCCCATTGGGTTCGCCAAATGTAATTTTGGGGTGGGAAAACAAATGACTTGACAAATCAGATGTACAAGTTTTTGTAAACTTTGCAAGAAAGCTAGAAGTAGGCCTGCAGTGAATTTATTTCTACAACGCTTTTAGGAGTAATACCGTGCTTCGTTTCTATCAGTTGTTCACTAGGATGTCTGCCTGACCTATCAAATGGTAATAATCAACCGAGCGCAATAAGTTGTGCGTTGTTGCATCATGGTGGTTTTAATGTACTGACCAATATTGGCCTTGTTGCATTTATTGTGACATGATGACATGCTTATGTTTAGAACTCTAGGTCTAGTAGGGGCTAGGTTAACTGCTTTCAGAACACACTGAGCAGTGCAGTTTTAGACTAAAGTTAAAAACTTCATACACAGACTCAGAAGTACTTTGGACCAAAGGTGGAGGAGCCTTTTTCAAAGTGAGGTACACAACTACGCGTTAAAAGTCTATGAAAGATTTTATTTCATTGAGCTATTTACTTTAACAATGGACCCAGCGCTAATTGTGTTGCTTAAACAAATTTAATTCGAAATTTAAAAGTAAGGGACCAGCCCCCCAGAAAAACATGGGGATTCTAGGCCCATACGGCAACCCCGGTTCAGCCACCCCTGCTTTCGACTTTGATTTAGGAAAGGTTGGATCTACAAACAATACATAATTGAATTTTTTAGGAGGCTGCACACCTGTCATGTCCAGGAGGAGTTTGCGTGTTATTAAACAACAAATGTTTGCAACTGAACTTTTCAACACAGAGTTTATGTCATCTTTGAATAAGAACAAGAAATGAATGCCCAGTCATTTTGGATCAAGCCATTCATGAACTGTTAGCTTTTTGCACAACATATTTGTGTGAAGCAGTAGTTTTACAATTGATAATCATCACGTCCAAAAAACAATCCTTTCTAAAAAATATTGAGAATATTCTTTATCCTGCGTTGCCTTATATTAATCTACGAATGGATAATAATCTGTGTAAAAATTATCAAGTGCATCTATCACATTAGTTGTGCCTCATAATATCTATAAACCGAATTGTGTTTTGTTGTTTTTTTTTGCCTTATTGTTTCCATCATGTGGTAGTTTTATTACGGTATAGTTACATTCGTAGATTGTGGGCATTTTTATGATTTCGCCATAAACAAAAATGCCTCTTGAGATTTGTAACTGGACTTTCACACATAACATCAACATATAGGCTATCCATCAAGGGGCCGCATAAAAAAAACTGTTTTAAAATGGGATCGAAGAACAAAAAAGTTTGAGAAGCCCTGCTATAGGGGATGCGAAGGCTTTAGCCTAGCGGTTCTTAACCTGGGGTCGCGCCCCACCAGGGGGGCGTCAATAAATTTCCAGGGGAACGCGAGACCTTGCGCGTCCTACAACATGGAAATTTTGATCAATGAATTTACCAATAATTGCATTTGTTTTAGAGCTTATTTAAAGTCAGGGGGCTTGAAACGAACGACAATTACTTAAGGGAGGCGTGTTAGAAAAAAGGTTAATAACCACTGCTTTGACCGCTGCCCGGACTCGCTTTGGGAACAACAAAAAGATAGGTCAGTCACTATAGCGAGTTTACTGTGCTACTCGCCAGTCGCGGCAAAACAACACAGTTAACGGCAGTCTACGGTGGGGATTATAAGATCAGATGTCGGCTGTAGTAAAACACGGTGTCACGGACCGTGAATTACGGTGGGAGAGATCTTGTGTTGCGCTGAACAGCTACCGGCGAGGCAAAGTCTTACCAACTATGTCCTGTCGCGCCAACCTGCCCCTCTAGGTAAATGGGAATAAAGCAGAAGTCAAAATATAGACTTAAACGAGCAAGTTGCTAGTGCTGCCTTGCGAGACAAGACTTTCTGGTTCAGGTTCTATTAAATAAAAATTATACGATCCACTGGTCAGGACAAACACAGGAGCCTGCCATTCACGGCGTTGTAATTTCCAGCAAATTGACCGAGCACATGAGCATCCCTATTGGTGTCTCAGAACAAATCAATATTGAAAAAATAAACAGATCTCTTCCATCAAGCATAATCTGTGCTTTTGCACCAACCCCTCCTAGTCTTTACAAGGAAATGGATGCATTCTAGCCTGTCTACTGCATTATAATCAATCTCAACAACCTAGCATCGATATGTCCTGGTAGATTTTAATGCACGACTTGGCAGAGATCAATGCTTCGTGTTCAGATTTCCATGGAAACACAGCCTTGGAATACTGAATGCAAATGGGCAAAGAATGTTGGGAATATACAATTGTGTCCACGTCAGCTGTGCTTAATAACCGACTACTTTACTAAACATGCACAAAGTCAACTGTCGCCACCCAAGATTGAAGCACTGACACCAGCTCGATCTGGTGCTGGCAAGCAGAACTAACTTGAAGTAGCGAAGCACATTCACGCCTACCACAACTCCAGGGGCGAAACTGAACATTATCTGGTCGTATTTACTGTCCGAGTTGGCCCACTCCGAAATGTTTTACGCCCGCACTCCAATGGCGTCTTAACACAAATACAATGAAGAGTGTAGACAACATGTTTACGCCAGCCTGAACTCTGCTGCCCTACATAAATAAGTGTCGACACAACCGACCGGAGAAGTAGTGCTGTACCAATATGCAAAAGACATATTTGGAAAAGCTAAATACATGATCAAAGGATGGGGGTCGGAAGGATTTTTTCCAGAGAGGGGTCAATAGGGCAGCCAATAATTGTTTTCTATGGGGGGCCAAAAGTGGTGAAATTTCATTTTACCTATTCGAAACTAAGAAAGCAACCCGTTTTGCTAAAACTCTTATAATAAATATCAAATTTTAAAATCCAAGGGGTCAAAACCCCTGTATTGACGCCCGTGGTTGGAATGCTGGTTCTCCGACAAAGTTAATGTGTTGTTCTTTCTTCTGAAAGAGAAGAATGCTGCTTTCTGAGTGTTGCTTAAAAATATCATTCTATATGGTGAATTGAGGTACGGTGCTCGAAGTGTTGGCCGATCCTTCTTGGTTTCAAATACATTTGAAAAGAGATCAGCTGTAGCTCAAAATCTCGTCCTCCACATGAGAAGCATATTCTGTAAATCGCCTGACCTGCTATATGCACTCCTCCAAGGCTCTCTGGAGATCGACTCTCACTCTTCTCAAAGCAATAATAGTCTTCTCTCGTAGAGGCTCTGCCGCACTATTGCAACTGCCTGTCCAAGCTGTGAATGTGAACTCAAGCTTGACCAGTTCTTAGCAATAACTCGAGTAGAGAAAGCCTTTACAGAAATAAGAACTACTTCAGGCCCGCAACCAGGGGCGTGCAACTAGGCAATTGTCCCAACCGCGAAATTTTCAAAAGTATGTTAGCTGCTAGGTACAACAACGACTTGCAATCATTTTTCCCACCCCCTAGAAAAAATTACAGCTGGTTGCGGCCTGAACTACTTCATGCAGAATAACCAGAAGTTTCCTTTTTAGGAACATACTAATGTTGGCAACAGAGAAAAATCACTGACGTTATTAGAATATCTTCATAATAAAATATCAATGACAGCACTGCCCTTGAAGTTTTGCATTTGCATTTGCATCCATCCATCACCAACTAAGTGAAACAGTGGGTTGAGCACGCGTCACTAAAGCTGGCAGACTGGGGTCATACTGAAAATTTGTAAAACGTTACTTGTGGTCTCCAGCCTCGTGCTCGGATGTAATCAATGAGTGCAAGGGAAAGCTTCACGCAGGGTGCTACCATTGACTTTCCACCAATGCAGTATTCTCTACTTACCAGGCGCAGAGAAGTGGAGATGGTCACTGCGGACCACTCGTGACACTCCAAAGGGAGTGCAATCCGTGTATATCAGAACTTTATCATACTAATTTCAACTGTTTTATTGCTTCGATGGTAATGTCTGAGCCAATGAAAAAGTTGCGAGAAGTCTCGCTCAAGTGACCGCTTTCACTTACTTTTACCTGAAAAGTTACTCTTGCGCTGATGGTCGCAAATACCAACATTTTAAAGTTGTTACATTCCGCATATTGTTAATTTTGCCAAAAATAGGGTTGCCATTCGTCTGGAATTTTGCTGTTAAAATTTGTGTCCGGAAAAAAATTTGAAATATTCACTAGTGTCCGGCATTTTGACAGTTGATAAATTATGAATAAAAAAATTTAACAGTGAGGATTGGGAGAGAAAAACATGTCTTTTTGTATTTTATCGCTTGTAGCCTATTGTGTAACAATTCTGTGATGTTGATGCTGTTTTGCGGTGGATAAGTAGTTGTAAGAACATACTGAAAAATGCCAAACGGCGCTTGCCTGTTGTCGCCACTGAGACTCGGGAGTTTTGCCTCATCAGTTGAGGATAAACACAGCCAAAACGTGTTGACCAGACAATGAAATAGTTTTGTAGTCAACTACAGAAAAACGTAGGGTACTTGAGAACCCGCATGCAAAGCACGTGCGTAGGGAGTGGACACAATGTGCAGCCTACTGCAGTGACAGTAACTAAATCAGGAAGCAATCCACTTGCAAAGAAACAAAGTGACGAGTGAAGTTTCCTCAGAGTGATGTGGCGGATACCAGTGTTTTAGCAACTTTAATCTGCTCACAGGCCAGCAACTTCCTTTGCAAAACTAACTGCACAATGCGATAACATCATGTCGTTTCTTATTTCTCACCCTTTTCGACTATCCCCATTTATCTAGTGTAGGTCCTATCCACTGGCGTTATGCGCTAGACCAGGGGTTCTCAACCGGGGGTAAATTTACCCCTAGAGGTACGTTTTACCTATCCTGTGGATAAATTTAATGATGCTGTTGTACATTTTTCTACAGCGCTAGTAGGTAAACGAAAAACAGGGGGTAAATTTTATGTTAGGAAGCTGGCGAGGGGTAAACGGGAGAAAAAAGATTGAGAATTTCCTGCGCTAGACGTTTGTAATTGTTTTCGATGTCTGCTCAATAATATCAGTGGACAGTGGCTTTTAGAAGCAAACAGCATTTCAAGTAACTTCTTGTATGATACATCTAAGTAAACGTGCGAGAAACAAATACTATTGGCATCAGGCCCGCAACCAGAGGGGTAACCGGACAATTGTCCCCCCGAAAATTTCAAAAACATGTTTAGTTGTTAGGTACAACACCAATTACGATCATTTTGCCCCACTCCGCAAAATATCAGCTAGTCGTGGCCCTGATTGGCATAGAAATTTATCAAAAACTGTTTAGGAAAACAAGTAGAGAAAAGACTTTAAAAATTGAAAAAGGCACGTCACCAGCTTTTAGATATTGACTTGGTATCCAGGTGTTATAAAAACAGAAAATTTGACCAGTTTTAAGAAATCTGCAAGAATATCACGTCGAATGTCTTTACCTTGAAAATGATTTGCTCCATTTACACGTTGTTTATTTTTGGAAGATAGTGACTTTAAAAAAGAAGTTTATCAATAAACAATTAAACCTAGCAGTTGCATGAAGCATGTGAAAGATTAGAGTATAAAAACTTTAGAGCCAAAAATTTCATATATACAATATAGACCCAACCCTTCATAAAGCTGTTTTTATTTCTATTACTCTGTAAAGTAAAGCTACGGATTCTATTGTACCCGACTCCGACTTTAGTTAACAAAACAATATATAAAAATGGTTGATCAAATAGTAAATTAAGCATAAATTCTGAAAACTATGTGAAGTACACTTGAAAAAAAGTTGATATTGTTCAGCGAAACCTGCAAATTATTGGCGTTCATTATTTTGATCGAAAAATAGCTCGAGCTATGCTCACTGTTCAACCTCTCCTTTGCGTTCACTATTTTTTCAAGGGCTTAATGCGATCCAAGGAAACTTGGATGTGCCCGTACTCTCAAAGAAGGCATCATTTTAGATTAGATCATGCCATCTTTCGTAGACATCAGCCAAGCAGCCTCAAGCAGTGTCGCAGCTTACACTCCGCAGACTGCAGATCCGACCACGTCCGGGTTCGCTTCAAGCTTCAAATGTTTAAAATACGCCAAACAAGATCCATCAAACTCGTACGAAGCCCATGCTCGTGTGGATGTTACGTCTACGCCCATCTCTCTCTGCAATCAATACTTCCTAAAGCTGTAAATGTTTTCTGTACTAGACGCTGCATCCCTGCAACCTGATCTGAGCGATATGCGGTAAATGATCGTGATACTGTTGAGCATTACTCAAGCTTACGGTCATCGTTAAAAAGTGAAGCCTTACTGGTACCGTGATAACGCTGGCCTGCTCTTGCCTCCGCTCGCAGTCAAACGATCAGCCTGGTAAAAATGAGAAACAGCCGCTCCGCTTACAGGGAACTGCAGACTGCGAAGCGTAAATCGTCTTACAAGTATTGGTCTCGCGCCACTGGGAAAAACTAAGTGACTGCATACAACAATGTGCAGATTGTGGAAACCTCCACCTGCTCTACAGAGGCATACGGAAAGTCATCGGTCAAACTCCAAAGGAAACATCTCCCTTACTCTCTGCTGTCAAGCCCTTGTGACTGGCACCTCTGTTCAACTGGGTCGCTTGGTCGCCCACTATATTTCCATCAACGGCCACGAAGTCAATGTCAGTCATTTAACATCATGCAGTTTGTAGAAGTTGCCTATCCATCAAGAACTTAACAGCCCTTCACCTTAAATGAAGTGAAACTTGCAGTCAGATTCAACGGCCTCAAGAATAGGAAGCCCCCGGACAAGATTGCATTCCAACTGAGATTTTGAAAATCGGGGGTCAACCCTTGCAAATGACTCTCTTCCACATGTTCACGAATTGCAATATAAGACATTGCTTTTCGGCCGATTTCAGAGCTGCTAACATTACTCTCTACAAGAACAAGGTGTGGCATATAAGCTTCTGGCTTGACGGTACCGATCGAAGTTCAGAATCGATCCATCGACCTATTCACAGCTGCGATGAGTGCATTCAGGCAAACTTTGACGAACGCCCTAAGTCACTTACCTAGAGGGACGCTCCACCAGGTTTAGCTCTGTTCTGGCGTTTAACCTTAGTAGATTCGGACCCTTTTTCAATGGTTGTTCCCCCTACAGATTCCGTGGTGCTTCCTTTGTTTCTGCGTTCTTCATGTTCGTTCTATCATGACCGTTACAAAGGGCAATCGCAGGGGCTGCAACAGCTATTGTGGCATTTGGCTTCTGAGCATCGCCAGGTAGGTTTTTGCCCGTCTTCTCTTGTCCAGAGCCCGGAAGATTGCTGATGGAATTTTGCCCGAGAGTTAGCGTGGCTTTCGTCTGTCAAGAAGCCCTGCTAACATGCAGGGCCGGTGCTAGGTGGTTTGGGTCCCCCAAGCCTAGAGTTTGGGTCTCATGATACACAATATTTCGCATTTAACACATAATATTTATGCAAACAAAAACGTCGATTTATTTCAACAAATGATTATGAAAGCATGTTTCTACAGAATCAACACAACATATAATAACAATGCTGTGTGTGCTACAGATAACTATGACATAACCCTATAATGACAACAGCCTTGTTAACGTCAAACAATAGCTGTACTGTAGTTGCTACAGTAGCCTACTGCATTGCTCTATTTTGTCCCACGCAACTGGCGCAATACTTTGACTCTTACACACCACGCGGCCCAATAAAAGGTGGGCAACCGTTTGCCGAACACTGGCGGACAGTGTTATTGCTAAAATAACTGGATTTCTCATCAGTGTAAAGTTTTCAGTTACATTGAACAGCTCTGATGCAAGATACACCGGATATTACAGTCGCGGGCTAGAAATACGATTTTACATGATTGCGTACCTTGGAAACCTGCAATTCTATTCTTGTACAGTGATGGGGTACAACACAGGTCTACAACAGCGATGCAAGTGACGGAAGTTCAAGGATGTGAACATCCGCATTGGCAAGCTAAATGTAAAAACCGGGTACCCATTTGGCTTAGATTTCGGTATTCGGTATTATTTTTGTTTTCAGTAGGTTGTTGCTTTTTTGCGTTTCTCGGAAGTTTTTGGACTGTTTTCCGGTGATATCGTGTTGTAGTATAGAAATCCACATCCGGATACATTTTCAATATTCAACTTTTTTCTGAGTGTTGGGAAGAGGGCCCCCTACGGTCGCCAGTGGACCTTCTTAAACTACGTTCCCTACCCTGCCTAAAACCTGAAGTTACGCTATTGATCTCCAACTTAATTTTCCCTAAAAGATTCTTACTAGACTATAATAAAAATTCTTACAATCAACGTAGATTTGTAGCAGACACATTCTGGTCTGTACATATTAAATGCTGCTTTCATCAAAAGAAAGTAAAGTCCAAGCGTCCAACGACAAGCTTAAACCTGTTGAAC
>JGI24159J19872_10010840_pt1 | contig 11966 bp, 7 predicted proteins | sample Ectturendosymbi4_FD_19872 | JGI IMG/M metagenome (IMG submission 19872) | reverse complement strand
TATATAGAAAGGTTAACTATTTCCCTATGACAATCTGGAAAGAGAAAAATGAATAAGGTCACCGATAAAGGTTTTAGAAGCTGCCGCTTTGTTTCAATAATTGTGAAACACCCTGTATTTTATTGAGGGCCGGTCCGCAAAATATTGCCAAGCTTAAACCGGTCCACAGTGCGAAAAAGTTTGCCGGCTCCTGATGTAACTGACGGGGACGAGAGAGCCGAATCGCCCCCCCTGGTAAGCTAAATGTAAAGACTAGGGCCCCACTTAGTTTATATTCGGTTTTAGTATTCTTTTCATTTTCAGTATATTATTGTTTTTTGAGTATTTTCTGGTGATGTAGGATTAGTATAGCCAACCGCATTCGGATTCTCAAGTCACCATAATGTCTTTAGTTTTTTTCTCAGTGTTAGCTAGTGGGTTACCTACAGTGGCAAGTGGGCCCCTTTTCAGATAAGTGTCCTCCCTGGCTCAAACATCTATATTTACGTTGGAATGATGAAAAGAAGCCTGCATAAGAGAAGTTTGATTAAGCTATTCTCTCACTTCAGGCACATTGTTCACAATCGCAGTCTCACACTAACAATGGATTTTTCAAACTTGTGGAAGCATTGCTACAGATTCACTTATGTTTTTTTCACATAGTGTATATAGCTACGTGCCTTTCTGCTATCAGCAGTCACAAGGGGGGATCCAGGGGGGGGCGATCGCCACCCCTAAAACTTAACGAAAGCAACTTTTTTCACCATAATTTGGTACAATTCGGAAAACAATATTCGCGATATAAGGCCATTTTGTCGTCCATGGTTTTGTCACAGAATTGTTGTGAAGTATACCTCGGCTCTCTTACAGCAGCGAATCCGTTATGAGACTTAGTTACCAAATATTACTGAAATCGCCTCCTTAAACTCGCTGGCTGGATCCGCCCCTGGCAGTCGCCGTCTCGCTGCACTACCTGCCAAGATGTCTGCGTTCAGCACTCACATGCGGCGAAACGCCTACTAGCTACTGTCGTAACTTGAACTGAACCTTTGAAGATTTGTTGCCGTGTTATTGTTACACAATAAAGACCAACGATAAACCAATCCGCTTGCCAGTTTTGCAACCTGCCTCTGCAGGAAAGAGAGCGGACACAAGTCATCACTGCACGACACCAGTAAAGTGAACCTGGCTCTTGTGCACTGTGAATCTTAGTGTCATGTAGGCAAATAAACTGCCAATGCAAGAATTACATCAATTCATCGGAATTAAGCTGCTGCCTTCAGGTCTTCTACATTTTGGTTCTTAGTCCCAATTTCCAGGGGGGAATGCCCGTTTCCCCCCCCCCTGCGGACGCCCATGGCGACAGTTGTGGTTGCATTGAAAGAACACAACTGGGTCTGCCTGATATGGTCACATGGCACACTGCTTTTTGACTTCTCGCTTCCATTGACACCCCCGGCTTTTGCTTTACTGTGCTGTCCATTTTTGGAGTGTGCCTGCTGTGTCCTCAAAAATACTGTAAGCCGCTTGCAACTGTCTATAACGCTTTTTCCTGTTTTGCAGGATGCTAATGCCCTTTTACGACTCAGACACCAAACTACTGTTTGTTGCCGGAAAGGTACGTGTTTTTGTTATTCTAATCTGGCACGATGAATGAGTCCTTTATTTGGCCAGCCGTGACAACACCGTAGAAGTGCGTGTGTGTGTTTGCTCTATATCTGTTCTGCTGCCGTGTTTCCGCTTTGTCGCTGGCTGTAGTGTTAATTGGGAAAGTTAGCATCGGAGATATTTCGATAATAATCGCGCATAAATTTGTTGCAACGTTTGTGTTGATTCAAAACAGCACAACGCATTTCTCATTTTTGAGAGTAAGCATGTCGTTTTTAAACCAGTGCTATTCTTTATTAAAAATGTTTGATCCAAGATGAATGCATTGATTTGTTTGCAATTCCGTGGTTTAGCTCGTTAAAACTCAGATATACTGATATTTGACGTGAAGGTGCAAATGATCTTTGTGACCTGAATGGTTTCAGAAGGTATTTTCGTTGTGCTTTACGGGCAAAAGATAAAAAGAGTTGAATATACGGGCAATAGATAACAGAAATAGATACTGCATAAAAAATTTACTTGATCGGTTTGTGTGCATGATCAGTTTCGATTTTGCCGAGACGTGTAAATACGCTGTTTCTTTTACCTCAACAAGTATGTTCGGGTGTGACCACATTGATCTAAACCATTTCATGCTCGTAGTAGCTTTCATTTGTAGTAGCGTAGCAGCATAATTTAGTTCAGGGATTAGTAACTTGCTCAGCATTTGATGCTGTGAACCATAAAACTTTTAGGTAAGTTAAAAGCAATACGGCATTGGAGGATTGCCTTTGACATGACTTGAAAGCTACGTAGCTAATCGAGCACATTTTGCAAGTATTGAGGGTATTCAATCACAAAGAGATGTAGTATAGCATGTGATGTGCCACAAGGCTCAACTCCAGGGCCTTTACTTTTCTTTCTGTGAATGATACTACACGTCTCAAAATTTAAAGTAAATCAACTTTATTTGCAGATGACACAGTTCTTTCTTTTTCAGCAAAAATCAGTCTTCGATGTAAACAAAGGTTAGCCAGGAATTAAATGATATAAATTATCTCCAAATTACAAAAAAACTCACTACATGCTGTTTACAGAAATACCTTAGGATTTTGGCATGGACATTAACAAACGCGTTATTTATATCCAAAGTTGAGAATGTTAAATCCTTGGGAGTAGTCCTAGACAAAGTGTGTAGGGCTCTTTCAGTGCTTAGACATTGCCTTCCAACTAATTCCTTAATAGCTCTATAGTGTATTCTTGTATGCTCTCATCTCCAGTATGCAATAGCTAGCTGAGGATAAGTTTCACCATACCTTCTAAAACCATTAAAAACAAGATACAGTAAAATTATAAGATTGATCACATTTAGTCCATGTAGAGCAAATGCTGAAAAACTGCACGCAGGGCTCAAATTTTGCATTTTAATGACATGAACAAGTTGGGAAAACCTAAAATGATACATCAATTCAAGTATAGCTGCCTACCAACAGCATTATAAAGTATTCACGAAGTTGGATTAGACAAAAAACATCTCAAGAATACATACTTCCCAGGAAAAGATTGACTACTGGAAAAAATCTCTTGCTGATATAGGCATTAAGATTAGGGAGTCTTTAGATCCAAATTTAAAAGTACGGTACAACCTTATCATACTTTCAAAATGAAATACAAAATCTGCCTCCTAGACCAATATTAACCCTTCTCAAACTGGTCATATCAGCATAAAATATGCGCTGCCATACGTAGTCCTCATTAAAATAACCCTTTTCCACCATTAGGATAGTTGGGGACCAACCTCCAAAATCATCTGGACGTATTAGATACCCCAGGAGAGGTGCAAACATGATATCAATGTGCTTGGGATAAGTGTATATGCCATTGATTGCGATGCTATTGTTCTGTGAGTGACCCAAGGTTTGATAAAATACAATGAAATGCGTAATATATGTTCACCTATGTTTCTGTGACTGTTTTCACACTGCATTGCATTGTATACGACGATTTGAGCTGTTTACATGCTTTTCCCAAATAAACACGAATGAATGAATTGTAGTAGATAGTCGCAACAGAAATCTTCTCGATGCAACCCGATTCGTTAAAAACGTTTGTGCAGGGTGATTCTTCGCTCTCGATATTCGAAATAACTGACGGCGCTCAATGCATCACCAAAGGCAAGTTGGTAATTTTTTTTGTGCATTGGTAACACCATCAACATCGTCAATGCGTGCGTTTGTAGTAAAAACAATTTGTTGTTGGGTTAGTTGGTCTTCCTTTCAAGAAAGGTCTAGTTTGTCTTCAGCCCGGATGTGGTTTTCTGCAAACAATGCCGGTGCTCACTGTTGCGTAAATGCAGCGGTTTCGGTAATAAGGTCCCGCACGTGATGATTGGCGCTAGGATTAGGGAAGTGTGGCCACATCACAGAGTTGTAGGGATTTACGGTACGCCGCATCAACTTTAAAAGTTTACGTACCGCCGTGCATAGGCTTTTAAGTCCATGGAGCTGCTTGGGATTTAGAGATGTGCTCCATTTCGTCTTGTAATTCCTGCTTGTCCTATGATTTTTAACCTTTCCCTCGGTTGAAACTCACGATTAGAGGCTGTGCCGGTAAATACGAGTTACTACTTGACTGTGCTTTAGCTAACCTGTGATAATTTATGCAACAAATAAGACGACATCGCGTTTTCTTGCTACAGTTTTGCATTTTATATTCGCGCACCGCTGTGCAAATGGTCCTAAGAAATCCGTGGGTTTGCTAATGGAGAAAGCGAGCTTGCGGTCAGCGTCTGTTGTTTTCTTGCGCACTTTCTCCTGAGCAGCAAGCCAGACGCTGCTGCCGGAGCAGACGAAAGGAATGGGCATGCTGCCCAAGCTGGCTGTCGACGTGATGGAGTGTGAGGTTGATCGTCTCATCCAACTCTGTTCGAAACAATTGCTGCCGGTAAAGATTGAAGTCCCGAGGAAGGTTTGTAGAGCATCAAGCCTGATGAAATCTTATACTAATTACGCTGAAAGTATGGAAGTGCTCCCCACGTCTGGGTCACCATTCTCCTTCAATCAACTTTTTGCGGTCACGCCCGACTGGTTTTATTCCGATTTTCCTAGTTGTCTGGTTCCCACTCTTGCTGCAATGTTTCATGCATCATCGCAAAAATGAGTTCTTTTCCCTGTTCGTTCTGCAGAAGTCTGAACATTCTGATAATTAGTGGTGCGTGTCCGGATACGCCTTAGCTTCAACTGTTCTTGTTATTTGAAAAGTCTCTGTGCATTTAAAATTTCTCTCGCATATTAGGGAAGAGCGAAAATAACCAACATGTTTTAGTTCTGTGGCGTTTTGAATCGAACGGTCTGAATTTTTCTCACATTTTTCAGGAAGTTTCAGTCCTTGACATTCTCTTTTGTGCAAAGTTTTTTTTGCATGTTTCTATCAACTACAGTGCACCTTTTCCCATCGTCGTACCGGAGCTGCTAGCATTTCCCCATGATGCTTTCTTGTTTGCTTTTTCAGTCGCATCGTGAATTTGCGAGTGATCTTTTCCCGAATACCGACTCGGACGAAGTAGTGCTCACTGCTGATTGCTGGCTCTCCGGCCAAGACGCGATGGTAAGATGGTGTTGGATAAATCTTACTGCGCTTAAGTGGTATGTTTTAATCCCTTTCAATCGTTTTTTTGCAAGGTAAATTTATTTAAATGCTGAAATTCACCTCCTTGATTGAACATAACAGCAACCCCCCAAATAAAGAAAACGACAAAAAATCGGAGGCTTTTAAACCAAAGCGTACCTTTGATGTGTCAGCCTTCACGCGCATCAGAAATCAAATGCTTTAATCACCGCCACTAAATCGCCCGGTCATTTGCTTGTATAGCGACGTTCTGTAGGTTTGGCTTATGTTTGAAAATAAATTTAAATGTTCTTTGCTGACCTCAGATAATGAATTCGCGGCTTTGAATCCACTTAACTGCCTGCTGCAACCTGAATTCGTCTTTCTCGCAGTCAATTTAATTCGTTTTTATTTTTTGGTCAGAGAGCGAAAACCAGCTTGGATCCTTATAAACGAAAGCCGCTCCAAGAGGACACTGACGAAACGACCGGATCAACAGTGCCCGACAATCCTACTCCTTCCGTAAAGGAGGAAGTTGTTCGTCATGAACAAAAGACTTCTACGCCTCCACTGGAACAACCTCGCACCACGCAGTCGGTTCCCATTCCAAAATCCGATCCTGTTGCGGAACCGAAGCCTGCACCTGTGAAACCATTCGCCGGTTCGAATTACTGTTTTTATCTATACGCGTTGATTTTACTCCATGTTAAGACCGGCTACACCTCTGCGCTAACCACAGCAGTACAAGGGTCTGCGGGTGGTGCGTCGCGCCTTCATTGTCTCATCTTTCATTAAAGCTTTTACTGCGATGAAACTGGATGCACGTTTGGCTTCGCTCCTGTCGGGTCATTTTCGTTTGGGAGCATTGATCTTGTCTTTGTAGCATATTGCGCTGGTAGACGTACTTCACACTGCGGGACCATGTGCATGTGCGTTTTTCAATGCTGACTGTGATGGACTGAGCATGTCGTCACTTTTGCTTTCGTTGCCAACACATGCTTTTGCTTTGCGCTGGTTCCGCTCATGGTAGTCGGGCCGGAAGGTAGCGAACGCACGCGAATGAAATTAGTTATTAAATTATTTCAAGCTCTTGAAGTATGGTCTTAGTTTCACGCCGCAGCCTGCTTTGGACATGCGTTGTTGAGCGCTTCAGTATTGCTCGTCGCGTTTTGCAGGCGTCCGGCAGTGCAAGTTCAGACACTGGACCGGCACTGTTCTTCACCCATCCACACACGTCACCAACATACCCAGCCTGAGCATTTCCCTGCCTGCCTCGTGCGACGGCTTCCACGTCAATTGCAAACTGGCTGCCGTGCCTCTGTCGACTTCTGGCGGTCATGTTGCGGTGCTAGAGGTTCGTTTTCTGTCACGAAACTGTTGGTTTTTGTATGCCGGATCCCGGTCGTGGATATGTTCTGTTTGCTTCGTCACAGCAGATATTTATGTGGAATGGGCGTTGCAGTCATTTATATAACGCTGATTGCATTCGAATGTATTGCACTGCTTGTTTGCCAACATAAAATAGTTTCTGTTCAAAGCGGGAACCCGTTAATAGCTGCGTTATTCACCCAACTGCGAAAGCGCACAGCACGTGTTTCAAGCGAATCTTTTTGCTTTTGCAGCTTTCCAACCCCGGACGCGTCACTACAACCCCTCCCACAGTGGAGAACGGGGCAAGTGTAACAGATTTTAAGTGGAACCCTTTCAACGACCATCAGCTCGCAGTCGCTTTGGACAACGCCGTGGTGAAAATATGGGATATTCCACAGACAGATATAACTGAAATCAGCAAAAAGCCGTCCAAAGTTCTTCGGGGTACATTACCTGAGTAAAATAAACGAGTAACAAAATAGTTGTCATGGGCAATATTCATTGTGATTTTTCTTTAACCATTTTTGAGCGTTCACGGTAAGGTGTTTCATAGGTAATACGGTATATATATATAGGTTGCTTTTAGACCATTCCGATTTTTGTGTTGCGATTAAATCACTTAAGTCGCGAATTACTTCATGAGGTATTTTTCGGAGGAACTTCACTCTCATTTGGTGACCACCGGCAAGTGGCGCAGCAAGCTTTGTCACGGTGTACTCAGCAGTTCAGCTTCATCGCTAGTACGCCAATGGGGGCAATTAGCACTTCCTAATTTTAGAATCAACTGAAAACGCTTGAGGAATCAACGTGTGCTAGTTGACATTACTCTGCACGTCGATGCTCTTTACTTGACAGGGCATTATTCAAAGGTGGCGTGTCTTCAGTTCCATCCTTTGGCCTCAAACCTTCTCGCAACTGGTTCAGCCGACACGAAAGTGATTGTGTGGAATATTGAGACAGAAGAACAGGTGCCCGCTTCGAATATACTTGTTACGTTCCAATCTGCTGCATCGCAAAATCGTCTATAAATTATATTCTAAAAAATTGTCTAAAACAAAACTAAAGCACTGTTAAACGTTTCAGAAATTTCATCGCTTTTCCAAAGAAGCTTGTCGGTTAAGGCGATCTTGTCGTTGCAGGTATTTCAGCTTCAAGGGCATGAAGACGAAATTCTTCATATGGCTTGGAGCTCTGATGGCAGGTACTTAGCGACCGTTGCCAAGGACGGAAGGATCAGGATTTACGATCCGAGGAAATCATGCAAAGAACCGATCCAGGTGGTACTTTGGGAAAAGCAAACCGGTTATTCAACGTGATTGACCCTTTTGTTGGGGGGCCTGAACCGCTTTTTCTCTGCAACACGAATATAAAGTTATGACACATAAGTCATGAAAAGCTTTGCTTGAATTACAAGCAATTGCAAAAAACTGCTTAAATTTTTTTTTGCGGTGTAGATCAAGATCTTGATATAAGTTTTTGTGCATAAAATGCAGAAAACGCTTGTTGGAACAGCGTTTGCAGTTGACGGTAGACTTAAATGCAAGGGATACATTCCAAAATCCACAATTTGCGAGAACCGAACAGTACGTCAGGTCAAATGATTGGTGGTTAAAATTGCCCAAACAGAAGACTGCTTTTGTTGCTTTCTTTTGTAAGCTTGTTGTTGTCTCGTTTCTTTGTAAAGACGCAGTTTTTTCGTTCCTTCACTCTTTCATTGCACCAGTTGCTTTTCTGCAATCCTTGTTCTGTTTGGGTTCGAAGTAAGCGTGCTTGGTTGGAAAATGCCGTTTCGAGCTGCATTTCTTGAACACTCAAAATGTTGCATGACAGATTAGAATAGTGTTTTTCAGTCAGGGTTCCGCGAGTGGCTGCCAGGGGTTCCGCCGAAACAGACCGAAACTCCCTGGGACGAAATTCGCAACCACAGCTGTTTGCGGTTGTAGCAAAATAGAAACTTGGATGATTGCATAGGGTTCCATGAACAATGCAAACAGTTGCGGAAGGTTCCGCTGCAGCAAAATGGTTGAAAAACACTGGATTAGACATACGCCGTCTTTTCGCCATTCGATTCGCTGTTTGTTGAAAACAAGACGTTCAATTCTTCGTTCTTAGCAGCTTCAAATATTAATTTGGGTAAATTTGGTCAGATGATAAAAGCAAGTCTGAAATCCAAATTTGCCCTTGGGCCAACGAAACAAGTATGGCAGGAACTAAATACGACAGTTAACTAAGTTCTAAAGCGCTGACATTTTCCTTCGGTTACCGGTAATTTGATTGAATGCAGCGGTAAAATGACGTCGGCAACGGGCCAAGGACACTAAGTGTGATATATTTTCTCTCTCTCGACAAATGACGTTATACACAAGTTAATCTCGATGAATCGCACGCGACCCACACCTGCTGTAGTGGAAGATTCGGGTCGTTAGCGATACAAGCCTGCTAGTGCGACTGTGTAGAATAAGGTACCGTTTATTTGCTTCCTGTTTGAGCAAGTTTGATCTTTCATGAAAGAAGTGCCAATCACGATTCGATTGCAACAAACAACGCTCCGAAAGTGTTCACCTTGAAAGGAGCAGATGTCCAACCATCTAGCACAGCCATGTCCAACCCAAATGGCTTACTGTGTCAATAATTATGTCACGATCTTAACCACGGCCGCACATTGAAGGACCTATTAATGAGGGCAGCGCGTTGAATGGTTTACTTTGATCTTACCAAACTAAATTTAGCTGAAGCTAATGTACTGAAAGCGTTCGAATCCTAGCTGCAGTGGTAACAGACGTGACAAAGTGGCATTGAGGGTTACCTGTGTCAAAAATGTCAAATTCAAGATTATCAAGATCAGGACTGGTTGTCAGTATGTAGGATACTTTCACTGCAGCTAAAACTTAAATTGGGCCGTACAAAATCTTCGACTGGGCCGCATGCGGCGGGTTGGACATAGTTGATCTAGCATGTTCTGATTTTGCAGAGTGGACCCGGTCCGACCGGTGGAAGAGCTGCTCGTGTTGTTTGGACTTGCAAGAACAAGACTCTGTTTGTATCCGGATTTAACAGGTTATTTGACTCGCTGAGCTTTAATGCTATGCAGTGCAGACTTACAGTATTTACTGAGGGTGGTTTGACATGGTTTTAAGCATAAATACGTACCACTTAATGTTCATATTTTCATCCAGATACATCGAACAACTTTGAAAACCACTCTTTAATGCTGTAGTTGTCTACACTTTTGTGGAGGTTGGTTTGTTCCACGGACTCTTATTCTGATCCATTAATTGCAATAATTTTTTACCCCGGACTTTGAATGGTCCACCTTTTCCTTGAGATCTTTGGAACGCAACTTAGCATAGCGCGAGCAAAGCTTTTGCCGTTTCCTTACTTAACCTTGATCTCATAAATGCAGTCAAGGCTGTCGCACAGTCAGTTGCTACAAAGTGGGCAAATTATCCGACGGACCAATTGCCGAGAATTCGTTGACGAACGAGCCCTCCGTCCTTGTTCCGTCATATGACGAAGACAGTGACACCATTTTTCTCGCCGCAAAAGTAAGTTCACGATTTCTTATTTAAATTACAAATGTTTTTGTCCATTGAAAGGACTTGTTCATTAGTGCCAAGCACGAAAAGACCTGTTTTTGTTCTAGAACTGCGATTTCAATGGTTTACGCTTATAACTATCTGAAAGTCTTCTAGGGACGGCTCCAGAAACGTGTTGTTTCACTTGCAAATGTTTATTGGAAAAAAAAACTTGCAAACTTTTATGAAAAAAACACAAAACGTTTGTTGGAATCCGGCTCAAAGTCGACCGGAGGCTTTTCCATTCTTTCAGGGTTACCGCGTTTCAACTGAATGCTGTTGATGTAGCCACAGCTGAAAAGGTCGGAAACTGTTCAGTGTTAGTGTTTGTGCAAGGCAGACCCGCATTCAAAATAAACACCGGAACGGTGTTCGAAGTCACAGTGCTTTGTGTTTGGAGCAAAAAGAAGCTCCACAGAGTGTCGTTGTTTTTAACGTAAACGCAACAAACCAACCGAAGCTTCGAGAATATGCATGCTCATGTAATATAGTTAATTTGGAAGAGCAAAATAGACGTTACGTTTGAAGTTCGCCTGTGCAGAAGCTTGATCGCACGAAACAAGGAAAAGCGTTTGCTTGTAAACGCGCCGTGAAACGATTGTGAAGAACGCCGCTTGTGAAAAAGTATACTGCGCCATTGCCGTGTACGTTTTCATGTAAGCTTTAAGATTTAGCTCTTTTCAAACTTGGTGAAGTTGTTCCTTGCGGACTGATTTCTGTGACGTTCAACTCTGCGCAATATTCGGAGTTTAAGGCTGGTTCGCTTAACACGAAAATAAATACGTTGTGTAGGTCACATTCGCTCCAGTAAAATTCAGTGCAGTTATTGCTGTTGTTTTCCGTTTGCCATCAAGTGTTCGTGCATTAAACAAAGGAATCGGCTTGCTTTAATGCCTGCTAAACGTTCGAGGCGTGTTTATTACCTTTTCTGTAACGAAGCTCAAGGGATGATGATCAAGGACCATTGGCACGCCAAAGTCATGAGCATGTTCTGGTGGCAACTCGATGTGGGACCGCCATATTTGGCAGAGGTCGCTGAGAACGGTTAAGTGCTTCACATTCGCGGTATCCTGGGTGTACAACCTTGCGACTTTTAGAAAACGTTTCATCAAACAAATACGTGTCAAGTCGTTGTTACTAAAGCTTTTCAACATTGCATTATTCGTTTTGTTTGTTTTCAGGGCGAGACTGGACTTCTTTCGTTAGAAATCATTCCCGATGAACCGTACATGACAAGTCTTGCAACGTTTAAGTCTGACCAGGCTCACCAAGGCTTCTCGTTCCTGCCAAAGACCGTGTGTGATGTGCGCGCTGTCGAGTTCGCGCGAGCGTGGAGACTGAGCCGCAATTCGCTGGAGCCCGTCTCGTTTAAAGTTCCAAGAGTAAAGGTACACGCCCAGATTCTTGTTGCAAAGAGCCTTATTAGAGAAAAAGTGCACCACGATCATACTCGATTTTAGATGTTGTTGCTGAAGTTGTTTGCACAGTGGGCAGTCTACGTGTCTGAGGGTCTGCAACGGAAGTGGTTAGGAATAAGATTTACTCTTAGCAGTGCCAGTGCCATATGAACCTGAGAACTCATCGCTTGTATGATAGCACCTACCAACCAGTAGCAGATACTGGCTAGTCTGGTGGGGGAATGCAACATCAGTTTGCTATGAACTTTCACAAGACCATCTTGCGTGACTCACTCACCTACACGAACGTAGATTTACAAGAAAACGATTCTTCGTTTTGAAGTAGCCTGAGTAATATAGGGTGACTCAAAAAGATGCGTACCCATATTTTGTTCGATAAAAAACCCATTTTTTAACGAATGTCTTTTCTGTTGCAGGACGTGATAGGTGA
>JGI24159J19872_10010839_pt1 | contig 11966 bp, 6 predicted proteins | sample Ectturendosymbi4_FD_19872 | JGI IMG/M metagenome (IMG submission 19872) | reverse complement strand
GACGTCATTCCGGGCCGCTGCGGTCTGTTCGCCAATTAGGCGAAAATTTTTGTTTTTGCAAAGTTTCAAAATCTAACAAGGAAATGTTTTGCTGCTGTTCTCTCCGTTTTACCGTTCTGCTAATATTCTGTTTCACTTGTTTCCACACAAACCAGTGAACCATGTTATGAATCAATCAAAGCAACAAACACTTTCATTTATAATCTGTCGCTGTCGCGGAGGTTTAGGCAGAACTGTCGCCAGAAAGTTTTCGATAGGGGGGCTTTACGTTTGTGCGGGAGGGCTTGACATTCTAAAAATTGGCAAATACTCCACTTGTCTATAGTGTTTCAAGTTTCAATTTGGGGAGCTTCGAGCTTCGTTTGGGGGACTAAGCCCACCAAAGCTCCCCCGTGGCAACGGAACTGTGTTTAGGTTTAGGCAGGTGTTATCAAACTTTCTGAGGCAATTAATTGTTGTATTCAACCAAGAGCAGAGGAATTAATTGTTGTATTCAACCATAACGTCATAAACTTGTAATTTACTGCAAATAAGAACACTATGTATGTCTACGAGTTACCATGATAAAGTATACGAGCTTCCAGGCGCGCAACCAGGGGGGGATTTGCCCCCCCGAAATTTTCAAAACATTGCATAGCAATTCAAAGAACAAAGATGAAATTTTATATTCTAATCATTTTTAAGAAATCTTATTGGAATTTTTTTGTCTTGCTCGTTAAGTAATATATCTCCTTACAAGATTCATCTTGAGACAGGTTATCTGATCGAAAATATCGTAAATGTTTGATGTTCAACCACAAATATGCTGGAAGTCAACTTGGGAGATAATTTAAACTGTTCGTACTTTTAAGGCATTTTTTATCTATTTGTTTGAGTACTATTTTGTCTTGGACAGGAATCAATTTCCCCTCGTGAAACTTTATTACGTTAGGGTACTGTTGAACCGTGCAAATTGCTGAAACTTTCAAATTGATAAGAGAAATCTTGACATAGCAGTTAGTGCCTCGTCAAACCGCTTCTTCTTCTACGAACTTTTGATTGTTATTTTTGTTAGGGGCATAGCGGATCACCATTATTACCGTAGTACATTTCCTAAATAAGCGTTGTTTAGCTGCATTTTCGGTTCGAAACCTGATAGTTTTTAACTAAATTTAGGTTGAGGACCGTTTCAAGTTTTAGTGTCTTTCTTGGTTGATCCCAGTACCACGGCTTGGGAAAAAGGTTTAATAAAGTGTCATACCTTTTGCATTCAGTGCAAGTCCTGAAAGCTCATGCCCTAAACGTGCTTCCATAGCTTTCACACAACTCATGGATGCCAGAAAAAGCCGTTTTGCCCCAAACACACCTGATCCGTTATGCGCCAAAGACACAAGACACCTGATCCGTTTTTCCCGAAATGATAGCATCCAAAGATCCCCTCACCCATGACATAGGCTATCTTTCAACTTTGAGATCTTTATTTGTGATAGAAATTCAAGCACATGTTAGAAGAATAGAGCTAGAACGAATTTACTAAAACTAGATGAAAATTACGCAGGTTTACTGCTGTTGTAGCCTGTACATCTGTCACACTAAAGCACTAGTTGAATACGGAACCTGGTGTTTGTATGAGAATACAAATTTATACTCTGTCCTGGTCGTTCGTTCTGCATCTTGATTAAAACTGAAAAGTTCCCATTTTCGGAAATGTTGCGAAGAGAACTTTTATCTGTGTGTCAGGCTTATGCAGAATCACATGGAAATTGTTTCAACAACAGCAAAACTGTTTGTATGACGTTTAAGGCTAAGAGTGCAGAAAGCAGTCACTCCATTACACATGGGTGGGTGGTAAAAATCTAAAATCTGTTAACCAATACAAATATCTGGGAGCTGTACTGGATACTGAGCTCCCAGATGACAAAACATTCAGAGACAACCGCGATAAAAACATTGTGCAGCAAACAAGCTGCGAGCCTCCTCTCCCGGTGTTCAAATGCAGTTAAAAATGTACGTTTTCCTTCTTTTTGTACGCCCTTGCGTGCAGGGGCTGATTAAGGTTGTATGGGGCCCCTGGATTAAGCTAAGAAAGGGGCCCCTTTCTATGAATATATATGAAAAACTGAATGAACGAATTGAAGTACTTGTATTATTGAAACAAATGAAGCTTGAGCAAAAAAACAAATCATTAACTAGTATCAATCCCAATATGAATGAAACTCATGGATTTAGCAAATAATAATATAATGTATGTATTGTGTAAATAAAATAAGAAGCATTCATCTTAGAGCAGTTTTTTAAGGTGTTTTAGGGACCCGATTCGGGTCCCCAGAATTGAAAATCGGGTCCCTAAAATCAGAAAAAAATATCATCGAGTCCCTAGAATCAGAGAAATCGGGTCCCAACAGGTCCATACTGGGCAGGCTACCTAGCATTTCCCTTTAAAAAACCTGTTCTAGAGTGGTGTTTGGTTGCGTTACATGGATTTTTTGCAAGCGTTTTCAAAAGCAAAGTCGCTGATCAAATCACTGAAGGTTAGTGACCAATGGCGTGCAGACGTCAAGTGATGTGTGGGGCGACTGCTTGATGGTATGTCCCCTACCAAATTCTAGTATTGAGCATCAGCGTATGGTGGTCATTGTTACTGGAGATACGCTGTTCGCAACGTCATAATATGACGTCATATATGCGTTTGCAACCAACATTTTGGTGAGGTTTGTTGACACAACATGCATATTGTTCTATACGTACTCTCCTTAGTCGTTGTTGTACAATGTGTCACTGGAATGAACATGAATTATATCAGCGCTTCAAGTTAAGAGACCGGAGAAAAACACAGCAATCAACGCTACCATGGAGCAGTTCATACTGTAATTGCAGAAATATCCGGCAGGGCATTAAAAGATGGGAGTAGATCCTAGTGCTACGTCAGCGTAGTTCACAACTGCAAAGCTGTAAGTCTGCACGAATGTCTCGTCGAATAGCAGTTGAGCAAAGCAGGTATGCGACTGGGATGGCGGGCACCCAGGGATGACAGTTTGAAACTTGCTAAACTACACAAGAATTTACAGAGCGCATGAAGTACGCAAGAAAATTTCCATTTTTTATTATGTGACTGTCAGCATATATGTGCAACTACTGGGGGGACAGAACAGAAACTGGCTTGTCTGAGCCGTTATGATCAATCCTCCTGAACTGCCAAATGACGAAGCTCGAAATGATGCACACATTGCAAGCACAGGTGTGCAGTTCCATTAGCGCGCACCCAGGATTGCCACATCAAATAATGAAACTGGACACTAGAGATGCATCAAGAAGTTAGATAAATCAAGCAAGTTGAAATAGAACAATTTGGAAATTTGTCTCTGAAGATCAATCAAACGTCCATATATATCATTCAAGCCTTTTTTGTTTTTTTTGTGATTTATGTGACCGTTTGTGAAAAAGTTGTGCCACGGTTGAATAAGCACGATGACGTCAACGAATGAAATTTCATGAAAATTACCCCCCCCGAAATGAAGAGCTGGTTGCGCCCCTGCCACTGAGTGCCACTCAGTCGTGCGTAGAAATTTTTGAGGAGGAGCATGAGTGGGGCCCTTCAAAAGTTTTTCAAATAGGGCTCCGCACTTGCTAACGCCAGCCCTGATTAGGGCACAGGGTTTAGTGTTTAGGTAAGTGTGTCGTGTTGGGTTTGAAAAAGAAAAATAACTGAGGTCTAACACTAAGTCCAACATTTTTCAGTGGTTATATTTATTCCCCTACTGTAGCTTGTAGTGGGTATCAGAGATGAGCGGACTGTGAAATTTTTCAGTCCGAGTCCAATCTTGATCTGCAGAAGTTGAATCCAATCAAGTCCTGATCTGCAAAATTTTTGAAAATCATCAGTCTGATCCAGTCCTGATCCGCCCATATAAATCCATGTAGTTTATTTTGCCTCGTGAGGCAAAATAGCCTTGTGAGGCAAAATAGACACAACCTTTTGGCATTTCCAAAATTTAATAAGGCAGTTTTTATATTGCCATCAGAGACAGAAGCACTGCTGGAGTTATTTGCCATTAGGTGAACCCAATGAATTGGTAGAATTGGTCAAGTGACAAGGATGATACACTCGGGTTAGTGCATGCTGGTCTCTGTCACATGGCCTAAAACACTGAACCTGGACACAAAACCTAAACCCAAAAGCTAGACCCATAACTTAAACCCATGACTTAAACTCAAAACTCAAACCCCAAAGGTAAACAAAACCCTAATACTAAAACCTAAAACGAAACCCTAAACCTAAACCTGAATCTTTTCCAAGAGTACATTAAAAGCTCTTCCATCAAAGGTGCGATCTTTACCAGCTAAGCCAAAGCAAAGGGTGAGAGCAGAACTGTTGAACACATGCACAGCAGGCATATACACTAACACCTTGACTACGTTCACCTTGTTGCGAACTCAACGCTATATGTAGAGAGTGGACAAAGTTGGATGCATAGCAAGATCGTCCCAGCAGAGTTTTTACCACTGGTGGAAAAATATACATTACCATTTACCCAATCTGCAAAATTACTACTGTACAACAGTGGCGTAGCATGGCTAAGTGCCGCCCTTTCCACCCCTCAAATTTGCTTACAAAAATTTTAAATGGATGTTTCGTGTTAATTTAAAAATATAAGGATTACTAAAGCATCTTAAAAATCGCAATCAAACACCAACAAACTGAAATGTGTCTTGTTTTTCAGTGTCGCTTATGATTCTTGCTTTTTCTGCTTGTCGCCACTTTTATCATCATTAAATTTTTCTATTTTTTGCTTTCTTTGCATAAGCATATACGAACTTCACATGTTTCGTCAAACTTTCCTCCCTGTTGGTTTTTAAATCTCCGGTAAACTCACCGCATGACATTTTAATAGTTTACTCATTACAGGGGATCAAACGGAAAAATTAAGGGATGTGATGGCGGCATACCTACCTTACAAATGTAAACATTAATAAATTTTGAAATTTCGTGTAGTATCCCCGTCTTTAACTAAAAATACTATATATACTGCGTATGGCAGGATATATAATCAATGTGATAATATGATCGCAGTGATGTAAAGAACGTTTCATTGTTCACTTCACGTTTCCGTAGTGGTTTAATTCTCTTAGAATATATAGAAGACTTCGAACGTTAACTCTGTGGGCACTTGCGCCCAGGGATCCATTTTGAAAAAATATTTTAAACAGGTTTAAAACAGGCTATGGTTGAGAAGCGCTTGCTTGCAGTCTTCATCGTGACCTACGCACATGGTCTAGCTGTTGTATTGGACCTCTTCCAATTACACGTGCATAGTGCTATTCCTTGCCTTTGTTCGTTACCAACAGAACCATCACCAGAAGGTCTTCAATTGGGAGATTACGTTAGTGCAGGGGAATGACATTCTGAAATTTGACAAAAAATCCACTGATTTATAGTGTTTCATAATTCAATTTTGGGGGACTTGTAGTTTTTGGGGGAACTAAGCCCACCAAAGCCCCCGTGGCGACGGGACTGGTTACCAACAGACGTCCACTGCGAAAACTATATTACCAAACCATGCCAGCTGGGACATAGGCCTTTGGATGCTCAGCAGTGATTACAACGTCTTACGTTCGACGGTAATTACAATGAACAACTTTATTCAGTACACTCACTGCCAAGCTGTACAACCATTTCGGTTAACGCTCTTTTTAATAAAAGCGTCAACCACAATCATATTTAAACATATCGTTTACCCTTGCGTTAGGTTTTCAGACTAAGGTTCTTGCTTCAAATTCATAAAAATGAGAGCAACACCTTTTTTAAACTGTTCTTGTTGAAATAACTTTTTCTATGACTACCAGTGTTTAAAGTGTACCGTTGAACAAAGACGACTTCACGAAAACCACGTTGCCTATCGTCTGACTCTTATTCACTCTACTTGCAGTTGAAACCTACAATCTGAGCTCAAAGTTACCCACGGAAATACACCAACTGCACTACCCCACTTCAAGTACGTCATTTTTCTGGCACCATTACGTCATGCAGAAAAACAGCAGTTGTATTGAAACTGACAAAAGTTATCTTTGCAAAATTCTTCACTTCAACCGCCAAAATTTAATGTTGATAGGCCCACCTAATGACTGGGCTACAGTTTATCGCAATTATTGAAAATACCCCACTGAACATTAAAAAATAGCATGAGATGTGCCAAGAATTTTTTTTCTAATTTTGGCGACTGCAATTAGCGGCATGCCAACACCTGAAGTATGCTTCTTACCGAGGCAGTTTAGGCTAACGATATTGCCCAATGAGTACCACGGCGAGTCACTCAGTGTCTGTGAATTGGACACACAACCTTCCAATTGAGAGGCGGACACTCTGCCACTGGGCTATTGCCGCCGGAGCGAAATCTTCATCGCCAATGCCTAGGTGTCAGGAGAATGTTATGACGTGCAGTTGGGGCGTTACTGAGAAAACCAAAGATACGAGAAAAAGGAGCTAGCCTTGACTATTTGCCGTGATTTCATGCAAAAAATTTTTATCAGATTTTGAGAGGAGGTGCAATATAAACCGAAAACAACTGGAGCCCTAACGTTTTTAGTCTGCGGTCGAATGTCATCTCTTTCCTTTGTGCAAAGGACCTTTGACTGAGGTGGCTAAAATGGCTTTGTCTGACGAGGAAGGTGTAGCTCTCACCATTTCCTCTGGCTTGGCTAGCAGAAATTACGCCTTTGATTGGAATGCTTTCAGCTACTCTTTCAAAAGGATAAGGGTTTACGTTTAAGTTTCGATTTGCAGTTTACATGTTGGGATTAGGTTTAGGATTTAGGTGCAGCTTTTAGGTTTATGTTTTGGGTTTAGGTTTAAGTTTTGGGTTTAGGTTGTGGCTTTTGTTTTTAGGTTTTATCTTTATGTTTTCAGGTCATTCATGTTACAAGGGCCTTACACTAATCCCAGTATTGTCTTTGTCATTTGACCAATCGGATTCTCCTAATGGGAAAACAACTCCAGCAGTGCTTTTGCCTCTGATGGCATCGAAATTGGCTAAAGGCAAAATATCTCCAAAAGTGCTTTTGCTTCATGAGGCAAAATAAAAATACATGATTTTACAAGGGCGGATCAGGACTGGATCGGACTGGTGATTTTCAAAAATTTACGGATCAGGACTGGATCGGATTCAATTTTTTCGGATCAGGCCTGGACTCGCACTGAAAAATTTCACCATCCGCTCATCTCTGGTGCACATTAGAGATGGAAATCGCCCCGTGACTGCGTTCCGCACACTGCGGTTTTGCAAAATTTTACCACATACCAGCCACGCTGCGTGACTTTTTAAAAGTGTTAAGCCATGCCAGCGCCGTGGACCGCGTGGACGTTCATCTAATAATAAATCTTTGCAAAACAAAGAGACTCTTCGAAGGTTATTGTTTTAGATAACAACAGTTGTTTTTCTTGATTGTCTTACAGCTTTTAGCTGCGTTTAAGCGATGCCTCTGGGCGAAGATTCATAGGTAGAATATTGCTGTTATTTTTCGTGCAGGTGGCGCGCTGCAGTCACTGCTCTGATGCACTAGCATGCGAATTACTAATCCATAACTGTGGATATTTAATTGGTAGGCATCTAGCTAGGAAAAAGCTTTCAGGCCTGCAAGTTTTAGGTTCAGGGTTGCAAGTTTAAAAGTTTGTTAACTACCCATTCTTCTGCATAATGTGAACATTGTATTAGTATGCTATGTAATGCTGCTTTGTTTGACTGTATCTCAAAACTGCTCTGGATATATGTCATCTCTCCAATGAGAAAAAATTCTAAATTCAGGGTGAATGAGTTTGGATTAACACACTGCGATCTTGCCATGCTAACTAATGTGGCGGCAGGTAGATGGCGCCACATGCAAATAAATGGTCACCACCAGATGGTGCCCATAAGTAACAAGTCACTGTGATAGTCACCACAAGCGAATTATCGTAATTCACTAATCCCTACATAATGATAATGCAACCTAGTAGTAGTAGAGCGAACTCGTCGAGGGAGCTCTATTATTGCTGGTTGCTTTTCTGTTAGTTAATGCCCCGAATTGCCATCTTTCGCTTGTGCTTGCCTAAGTAGTTCAAGGCAGTGCAGTCAACTGCAACACCAGGTTTGCGATAGTTGGTGAAACATATAGTGCATCACATAACCAATGCTCAATTGCAACAGGTACGGAACACACATGAAGCTGTATAAAAATTTGACACAATGCAAGCAGTGGATGGATGTTGGTGTAAACAGTGCTTTAAAGGGATTTTTGCGTGTGTGTCAGTTTGTGCAACTGCAAAGACAAATATCTTTCTTTTGACAAATTGTGACAGAAAGCTTGCTATGACTTTGCACACAGTAGTAAAGAGGGGCATGACAATTTATATGGATTAAAAACATTTTGTAGATTTATAGGTAGTGTCTGTTTTCCTTCATGAGGCAAATGCTCTAGGCCTATATATATGGTGCCTGTTGTGGAGCTATAAATTTTCCTATAGGCCTAGTTGAAGACCATTGATTGATGTGGTCACATGACAAATAGGATATGCAAAGAGTTAACGGGTTAGGGTTTAGGAATACGCTATAAGGATGTAGAGGTTCAGGTCAGGTTTTAGGGATATCGTTTATGGTTAAGGTTTAGCCTACATTTCATGCAACACAGACAAGAAGGTGCTAACAATTTGACAGCACTGAAGACATGTCAAAGCTGGACACTTCCAAATTTATTGGCAAATCTTACACGCAGAGAAAATTGTTATGTGAAGCACAGTGCTTCATGTGAGCAGGCGCAAATGGCACTTGCTGTTAGGGGGTAAACTTTGGAATTGCAGTGCGGACGGGGACAGAGAAATGTATAACAAATGTGGAAGCGGTGCACACACAAGCATCTGATGCAGTGCGGAAAGCAAGCACAAATTTTCTGTGCGTGCCATCTCCAGTGCACTCCTCTTGCTCTGATCAGAGATGGCCGGAGTCACTTAGTTCGACTCCGCTCCTGTTCCAACATTTTTTTGAGATTGTGAGGCAAACTCAATATCTGCATCCGGTGTCAAGAGAAATTTCTGACTTGCGAAATTTCTGACTTCACACCATGTGCGCATGCACAGAGTAATATTCTACATACCAAATACACTGATAAAACTGATTATTAGGGCTTGGGAATTCGTGTTTAGGTAAGTGTGTCAGGTTCGGGTGAGAAAAAGAAAAATAATTAAGGTAAACGACAAAGTCCGAATATTTTCAGTGGTCAAAGTTATTCCCGTGCTATAGCTTGTTGTGGGTACCTGGCATCTGACCAAAATGTTTCAATTTTCACAACACACATCAAAAAGTAATTGCCAGACTTTATTTCTTTATTTTGAGAAGCAAAATAACTGAAAAACAATAACAGGTCAGAAATTTCGCAAATGTCAGAAATTTCGCTTGACACCGGGTCTGGCTCCAGAAATTTTTCAAATTTGAGAATCCGATTCCTGTTAGACTCCGGCTACCATCGATTGTACCGAAATTTACCAATGTTTTTATTTAAGAAACGACCACGCAGACTCCCGCTACGCCACTGCCGAAATTGCAAAGTGACTCTGGTCCGGATCAGGTTTTTCAAAATTTTGAACTCTCATCCGGGTCCGAAAGAAAAGCAAAAAATCTTTCCGGAGTCGACTCTGACACTCCGAGAATTTGATTCCTGTTCAAACTTTATTTCTTTATTCTTTTGATTCTCAGAATAATGAAATAAAGATTGGCGATTACTTTTTTGATGTGTGTTGTGTAAATTAAAACTTTTTGGTTAGACGTCAGATACCCACAACAAGCTATAGTACGGAAATAAATACAACCACTGAAAAATATTGGACTTAGTCTCAGACTTCATTTATTTTTCTTTTTCTGGCCTAAACCATAATCCGACACACATATTCACTTACTTAAACACCTGTGATCCCAGCAAGCAGAAAACGTTTTTAAATGTCTTACTAAACGTTTCTGAAACGTTTAAACGTTTTGAAAACGTTTTAAAATATCTTTAAAAACGTCTGCTGTTAGCTGGGATGTAGTCGAGACCGCAACCTTCGAGACCGAGACCTGGTTAGAACTTCGAGACCGATACTTCATCAAACACTCCGAGACTCGAAACTTCAAAACTTTTGCATTTTGCTGAAATTTTTTGAAATATATCGTCTCCACTTACTTCTGAGTTAAAATTTTTTCAAATTTCTGGCATTTTGCGACGTGTTTTGGTTGTTTTTTTACCTGCAAATACAACCAACAAAAAATCGTTGAATTGTAGAAATTTTTGCTAAATCATTTCTTTGCAATATATAAAGTCTTGAGCGAGACCTGCAGCCTTCGAGACCGAGACGAGACCTGAAACCTTCGAGACGGAGACTCGCAACGAGACCGAGACCAAGTCTCGAGACTCCATCACTGCTAAAAACCAAAACCTAAGCCCTAATCATCGGTTTTCTCAGCGTGTTTGATGCACAAAGTATTACTCTATGCATGTGCACATGGCGTGAAGTCAGAAATTTCGCAATCAGAAATTTCGATTGACACCGAATCTGTGTCTACCTCTGGCTCAGAGATGAGTATTGGGCTAGACTTGGATTGGACTGTATCCGGACTATAGCAGATTTCGTTGAATTTGGATTGGATCCGGACTGTGATTCACTTCCAAATATAGGATCCGGGCCGTATTTGGACTGAGTTAATGGAAAAGAAATGCGGTATTTTTGTTGCGAAAAGGCTGCATTTTTCGATATATTGGACTTAATTTGGACTTGTTCTTTATGTTTGAAAATTTTTTGGATTGTGATTGGACTTGAACTGAGTCTTAAAAAATAAAAACTGGATCTTGAACGCAAAATATGACAGTCCGCTCATCTCTGCTCTGGCTCCTGATATCGGCTCTTTTTAGCGGATGCGCGTTTGTGGAAATGGCACTGATTTGAGAAACTCTTGTTGTGTTAAAGCGGAGTCTTGTCTATTTAGGGATTGCGCCACGATGAGACTGAACGCTGTACTTGTCTCAAAGTCTCATGTCTGACTTTTTCGTTTAGGCTACATCTAAAGAACATACTGTACTGTACTATGAGTGTGAATAAGAGTGAAGTAGGCTTCAACAATGGTGGTGGTTATTTTCAATTTGCGGGCCATTTGATTTTCAGCAAATTCAAAATCAAAATCAAAATGGCTTTCCTTTTAGTTTTTTCAACTGCCTGGGCGCTGTTTTGTTTAGCCGCACGGTACCGTAAGGCGTAAAGCTACTGTAGCTTTTTGCGTGTTGTAGCTGCTGTTGGTTATTCTTTTTTTAATTTCAAGGTTTTGTAACAGACACGAAGTTCAGGAGTACAGACAATATTACAAACGCACACAGTCTGCACAAATGTAGATTGAATTGTTTGATCAAAACATAACAGAACGATTGATAGCGAGGTTGAACTGGAGTGATTCTAGTTACTAAAACATTCATTGGTACAAAGAACAAACGATGCAAATGAAACGGGACAAGCATTAGTCTGAACTGTTTCATGTGACTACAGTAAATGAGTAATGTGGGTTTAGATTAGACAAGTGTGAGTATTGAGTCCATGTTATTTATTATTTGTTTGCCGTATATATATATAGATGATTTACCACTGAACAAAACAACATTAATTAAACCAGGTGTAATATTGGTGAAGTCTTAAATGATTTGATGTTTGCTAACGATATTTGTGTGATTTGCCCAAGTGTACGTGAGTTGTAAAGTATACTTCAAGTATTACTTGATGTGTGTCAGGCTTACTATTCAGAATTGCATTGAATTATTTTTGGGTTTCGCCTATTTTCAACTGCATCAAAACTGTATGACGTTTAACCCTTTTTTAAATCCCGTGCGGGATCGTTTTTTTTGCAGAGCTTTGCAATCCTATAACTCGCCAGGCGATTGAGCTAGAGAGCTGTTCAAACCCTCTACGGATTCAGCAAGTCTTGTAGTCAAAATCGAAAAAA
>JGI24159J19872_10010837_pt1 | contig 11968 bp, 5 predicted proteins | sample Ectturendosymbi4_FD_19872 | JGI IMG/M metagenome (IMG submission 19872) | reverse complement strand
TATTTGAAACTTCCCAAAAAGCATCGCGGGCCACACAAAATGCCCTCGCAGGCCACATGCGGGCTTCATGTTTGAGACCCCTGCCCTAAAGCACCCACGCTTGAGAAACGTTTTACATCAGAACTGCCAATGCATTCCTGGAAAGTGATGAAGCTAAGAAAAGTTGTATAGAACTAACAACTCCAGAGCATAGTTCGTAGTTCTTTCTAAGAAATAGGTATGGTATAAATCAGCAGATCTATAAGATATTGCAATGTCAGATTGTCACTTGCAGTTGGCACAACTCAAAGAAGTTTTTTTGTGTCACTAAGAATATTCAATAGCACTTTCAAAATGTTAAGATTACTGGCTCATGCCCTATAAACCTGTTTTACAAAAAAAACTTTCATGGCAGCGAGTAAAAATAACTATTTATAAGTATAAAAACATATACGGTAAGAAATATGCGTGTAGCAGGTGCTATCCATGTAGCAAAAGCCTGTATGCTACTGTTGCAATCTCTCAGTTGGCGTGGCGTTGAATGTGCGATACACCACGAACGGGATGTGCATGAAGAATAACACCCATATATAACGTGGCGCAAACAAGCAACAATAGAGTGATCTCATTGGATGATCTCTACTGTTGCTTGCTGCCACAGTATGAAGTTTTGCGCACTTTCCGCTCGGTCTTTCCAATCGCAACACTACTTTGTGGGTTCTTTTTAGGTAGAGGGTAGTGATTTTTGTACAGTGTTTATCCATGCACACGAAAACTATACCAGGTTTTTTTTTAAGGAAAATGTTAGGTACCCGGTATGGACCTGTAGGGACCCGATTTTCAATTTTAGGGACCCGAATCGCGTCCCTAGAATTGAAAAAAATCCACTAAAGAAAAAATAAATTCATGAGCACTTACATGACCAAATTAAGTACCAATGCTGATATACAATTTGTTTTATTCAACACTAGTTCAATTATCCAGTATCCACATCAGACAAATTTTGAAAGCACTGTAAAAAGTTACCCAAAGAATGGTATCAAAAATTACTTTTATCTCAAATCTGATTCAAATTTTGATTGATTACCACTATGCTACTGCAATCAAAATGTTGTCATTCAATCTGCATTATCTTNTGTACAACAACTTTGCCTTGGCTGCTAAGTGTACAATACATTTTTAATATTGTCTGTCATTTATGTTCAAATGAAAATATTCTCANAATATTTTGTGCACGGATTGGAATCCTACATATTCACACACACATGACCAGTGTTCCTGACCAGAACATAACAAAAAAATAAGACAGAATATTGCCCAAACAGCCATCGCTGAGCCTGGTGAAACTTGCTGTAAAATAAAAAGGGATATGCAAAAGTGAAAATTCTAAAAGCTCATTACTTTTCTACAACAAGATGAAGCGATCCAAGTGCTTGCTTCACTTTTGCTTCACATTCATCTTGCGTCATATCAGCAACAAACTGTCCATTCACAGCTATCAGCACATCACCAGCAATTAAGCCACATCTTGCTCCTAAGCTTCCAGGAGTTACCTAATAAAAAAGCAGCAAGCAATAGTAAGTTAAACTGCAGTCAGCTTGAAACACGTTTTTTTGCAAATAACTAATAGCTTGACAAAAAAGGATCACCAGGTCATGCTTCTTACAATCGGTTACGAGCCTGCAAATTAGTATGGACAAAACAAGCCTATAAGAAGAAACAAACTATCGGCTTGATTTCAGTCCATTGCACTTTTATGGCATAACAACCCAAACACAAGCAAAAGTATCCACCTTGACGTCATTTACTCACCCGAGTAATAACCAGTGGTTGGTTAAATTCCTTTCCCCCAGAGAGTCGGAAACCCCATGGAGGCGACCCAAACAGTGTGACTGATGTCTGAACTCTGGGTGGTGCCATAATGATCCAAATTCACAATCTTGCTAAATCAACTTTCTGGTCTAATTTAATGCCAGTTAATCTAATTTATTGTCCAAAGGTCTGAACAAAAATTAGTTTCAAACTTTTGGTTTGGTTGGTCATATTTACAACATACAAATGATAAAAAAATTACTTATTCAATTAACACTAGAACAATGCATATTGGTCAGAAACATTTAATATTTGAAGTTATATTAAAAATTAGTTTTTTAGCATATATCACTAATCTATTCAAACATTGATAAAGCAGCAAAACTTGTCAAAGGTAATGCAATAGCCCATCAAGTATTAGTTGCACAAATATCAGCTGAGCACTGAAGGAAAGATTTCGCACATAGAAAAGCGGTATAAACTGAAAAACAAATCCCTATCCCTATAACATCTTTCATCGCCATCTTTATAAAATATACGTTTCGAACTTTTTTAAAGAAAATACCTTGTACCTGAAACACAAAATTCTGCAAGTATATAGTTAAGGTGTTGCTTTAAGACTTCAACACATTTTAAAAGTGTTTGAGACTTTTGCAGCACATGTATATTGCTGCCAAAAATTTTCATTCACATTTTGTCATGCATTTAGACCTAAACACAACTGCATCAAGCTAAAAAAATTAGCGTGATTACGACAAGCTAAATTTTTTTTAAATAAAATGAATATATATATTAAAACAAAACAAATGTGTTTTTGGTCTATCACCAATAGGCTGTAACGTCTGTTGAATATTTGTTGTGATTATGTTGCTGAACATGAAATTTCTTTAATTGTAAGACAGTGGGTGTAGTTTTCCCCCTGAAATAACAGAAACCACATGATACACCAGCTATCTCCCTGAATGGCATGGGCTAGTGATTCACAATCTTTTCTGGCTTGCAGCATCCTACAGAAGAGAAATATAATTTGCGTCTCCTGGTGGCAAACTCATAGCAATTCATGAATGTGCATTGCTATTTTGAAAATGTATTTTTAATGATAAATTGAAAAACGCATTAGCTCACAGCATCCCTGGGAGGAGGGTGCAGAGTCGGATGTCTGACTCTTAGCTTCCAAAATTTTCCAGCTCTGACTGTTACAAAATTTCTGACTCCGACTCTTCAACATAATGTGAATGAAATTTGGCTGTCAAATGTCAATAATGGCACAGAGGCAAGATAAAATTATTTCAGATATAAGCATTTTGTTTTTGTTGTTTGATACATGAGTTAAGGCTTTGAATTAATCTATTTATTTATAGAATATTTACTAATCATAAAAATTCATTGTGGATTTCCAGAGTCAGAGTTGGATAAAATATCCAACTCCAACTCCTAGTGTTGTTAGGAATCCGACTCCACTCAAAAAACTGTGACTCCGCAACCCTGCTTTGAGTATTGTAAATGGCACTGTAGGGTTCCGCAATACCCCAGTGGGAACTACTGGCATAGGCGTTAAATTTGCTTATCAAACTAATTGTCTTGGCACATTATTTCATGTCTCACTGAAGGATGACAGTGACATTCAGAGATAAGTGAAAATGCTTTACTGTGTAGCAAACAAACTTGCATGTACCTTTGTTCAGTGCTCTACTGCAGTTGTAACCAGGGCTGTGGAGCCGGAACTCAAATTTTGGGCTCTGGCTCGAGGCATCTAAAATTATGGGCTCTGGCTCCAACCTCCAAAAGTTTTTGGCTCCAGAATGATTTGGTCTATTAAAAACTAAAAACCATTTGTTATTTGTACAATTGGCTTGTTCCACAAACTATGTCTGTTGAACAGGAACTCAAATTTCATGCTCTGGCTCCACCATTCAAAATTGTTTGGCTCCAGCCATCTAAAATTCCTTGGGCTCCGGTTCCAGCTCTACAGCCCTGGTTGTAACCATCCTGTTGCATGTCTATTGTATGCTAATGCAAACCTGCCAATGGTGTTGCATAATCTGGTATTTATTAAGTGCTTCCAAGTTGCCTACTACAGCTCCTACCATATTTTGCAATAGACCTACAATACATCCCAAGGATTGTATGTGTCTGCCCACACCAAGTTACCTATTTAGTCAAAACATTGATGCCTTAATAAGAAATTATTCATATGCTTTAGTTCAATGATGTGTATCTTCATATAACTTTTTCATCTGCTCTCTTCAATTGTCTAATGCCTTTTACAAATAAAATTTTTCTCCCACTACAAGGGTGGGTAATTAGCAACCAGCTTTTTCAGTGGCCCGTGGAAGCATTCAGGAAAAATCTTCAAATCTGAAATTTCTTCCAACTCACTTCTGCAGAAGGCCACGGCTCATGAAAGTTTGAGAACAACTGATCTATAGGCTTATACTTCTGGATCTACAACGTCAATATGCATAGGCTAAAGCAATATGCTTAAAAACTTGCACAATATATCTCAAATCGATTATGAGCTATATGCTACACATACAAAAAAATTATAGTTAGTATCATACTTTTTTATGAAATCGGAACAGAGTTCCTGTTCAACAGACATAACATAATCTAATGATTCATAAAACATATCAAGAAGTAACCTTTGAATGTCTGAATGTAACAACAACAACAAAGAAGATATGCATACACAAGCTAATTTAAATAACAAAATAATTGCTTCCAGTGCACATCAACAACTCTTGGCATTACTCATTGATGCATGCTATAAAACAACTTTCTCTCCAATACTTTGAAGATTGCTGTGTGGATCCCGACTGCTTTTTATCCCAAGTTAACATATATAATTGATTTTTGCACTTTTAATCCTAATGGTCTCATTAAGGCAAATTATTACAGATTTAAACGAAAGCATTTCATCTTCTACACCAGGAATACCATGTAAAATGTTTGCATATTGTCAAAAATCTTTTGTTGCATATGATCTGAAAATTGTTTATAGGTTATACAGACACTATAATATTATTTTATTGGAAATAAATTATACATCAAATTTTTTCAGAGTTCTAAATTAAGAGGACTAAATCCTTACACTACTACAATCATCATGTTCAGCATGACTATTGTGAATTAAATTTGAGTGCCTGACTGAAGCTTAAGTTTCCTAAGATCTACCATGAGCCATGTTTTTAAATCAGTATAGGCTTATTTACACCTATGGGTCCGATCATATCAGTGCAGGTACTTGTTTTTATTCAGTCTTGCTTAATTTTTAGGCAGTGTCTATTTTACCACCAATGGCAATAGTCTGGCGGCAACAGATTGGCTGGAGCTATTGTGCCGTCAGTCGAACATTCGGTCTCGTGGCATGACGCAATTTGAATAAAAAAGTCAGTTTGTCATGCAGTCGGCGTGCTGCTCATAGTGTAGTGGTTATGCTTCAAGTCTGGTATGCCATTGCTTTTCGGTTCAACTCTCACCTTGGTGACTCCCTTTTCTTTTTTTTAAATTTTTTCATAACTTTCCAAACTTTTTCCTTAGGTGTTAGGTTTAGGCTTCGGTTAGTGTTTGTGTTACGGTTAGCATTCGGTAGGGGTTACCATTAGGATTAGTGTTGGGGGTTAAGGTTAGGGGTTAGGGTTAGTTTTAGGGTTTATGTTTTGTGTTTACTTCGTTTCTGCCAAGCCTGTTGCTGCTGGCATCTTCACAGCAAAATTAAATAGACACTGCCTAATTTTTAATTTACACTGGATAAAATGAGTAAGTCCAATCACATCACATTGATCTGGTTTATGGATAACTGAAGCATAAACTATGCCAAAAAAAATTATAGCAGATGAAATCAATGAGTCCCCTTAAACTTATTTGTTTTATGGAACAATTGAACAGAAACAACTAATGTAATAGGCTACTCATAAAACACATGATACCTGTATTACAGGCTGTAACGACACAACACTTGATTTTTACGTCTTATTGCAAAGGGTCACTAAAAACAGGACTTCTAATGATATGCAAAAAAGCCATAACTTTTGGCAACTGTGTTTCGGCGACGCTTCCAATAAGCACTGGAGAGCCTAAATCATTCGTAAGTCAAACTGCTGATCCGACTGACCAACATTTCACGACTTCCTCCGCAGACCGCAATTCACTTCATATCAATGAAATCTTATGGGGGATCTCCCTAAAGGGTAAAATAACCTTATATGGAAAAAATATTTCCAAACCAATAGCACAACGCCAGCTTACGTCGTTGAAAAATAACGTCTCATAAAGACTCATCCAAGGCCTAGCGCCCTTCCTTACAACAGTTACGAATTACCAACCACTGTTTCCAAGAAGTATGCATACTCTCACTCACGCTGATGGCCGGCAAACCCGCATGTTGATGGCAACTTACAATCAGTAAAGGGGGTTTTGTCTAAAGACACGGCGAGTCTAGCAGGTAGAAGCATAGGCTACCTTCAGACCTAGAAGTTGAAGCTCAGCACAAGAAAAACGATGTCAGCGCCAGTCTCGTCGAACCGGGGTGATTTTGTGAGCTTAGCCTTTCCAAACAAAGCTTCAAGCCCCAAAATTGAAATATGAAACGCGAGAAATCAATTCAGTTTTATTAAACCGCATTATATTCTGTAATTAATGTACAGAGCAGTACTTGCCACTGTTGCCTAGAATAAAATCACCTGATCATTTTTGATACGTTTGTGATTGTGAGGTGATAAACGCATATTAGGTTTAAGCACAAACCGTCAGTATTCATTGCTTGAAGCGTCAGCTTTAATTGCAACGTGACGTAGGCCTATATGTCTATCTGTATACGTCCAAAAGTCAGACTTCCACTTGATCAACGCATTTTGTGTAGTGAAGTGATTGTTGTGAAAAAATGTATCATGGTTAGCCCAGATAGTCTTCTTGTATTTTGTGCTGCACAGACGCAAGATACCTTTAGGGTTTACGACCAAAGTTATTCGTTTGCGCAGCCTGCTATTCAGACAGCAAGATGGCGTTAATAGTGTATTTAGAACATTTTATTTAGCAATCACTGCTGAGCTTGCCCTGACAGAGTAGTGCAGTTAGTGGATTAGGGATGCTAACCATGTTGCGTCCACGTAGGCATTGATCCATACTTGTTGACCAGAGGCTCGTGAACGCCTTGCCATTGCAAAACTGCATGCTGCTGCGCTGCCTCTTTTTTCTCCATTCTGTATTTCATTTTAGCCGTGAGGTTAACGCCTTGCAATGATTCGAACTCGTTGAGACCGGTCAGGTTTGTAATCCAAAAGTTGTTCAACCATGACAAAAGCATTTAAATCAACGCAAAATTTTATTTAAATCAAGGCAGGATTTTCTTGGAATATGAATAAATATGATCAGGTAAAAGCCAAATACAAATCTTCACTTCGTATTTGAGTAGACTACAAATATTAGAAAATATGTTCAGCGCAAAGCTTTAACGTCTTCACTGAACGCCTTGAACGCCCTAGAGAGAGATACATCACTGGCACACATTCATTGATGCATCCATCAACGACACACTGCGAATTGTGACTGGATGCCTTCATCCTATACCAGCGAACAATCTGCTAGTCGTGGCAGGCATCCAACCTACTATACTCGTAAAAAAGCTATTGTCTCTTGCATGCAGCGCCTTGGAGCCCAGACACCTGCTCACTCTGCAGTCACCAGCCACCTGATGAGCGGCAGCTAAAATTGAGAACGCGTTACCCATATGTGCCAACTGCACGGGAACTTCTGATTCCATCGAGGGCAAGGCTACACACTGGGCAGACCGAATGTGGAACATGGAGTGGGGAAACACTGCAACACCAGACTCCCGACGTCAGTAGGCATACCAATATGGTCGTCGGAGGGAATTTTTTCCAGGGAGGCCAACAGCAATGACATTTCATTTTGCCAACTCGAAACTAAAAGAAATGCATTTTCTTCTGAAAAGTTTATAGCTACGTATCAAATTTCACAATTCAGGAGTGGCTTGTCCCAACTTCTACCTCCTGCCAAGGTCCATGTCTACCAACTTTGTTTGAATGTACCTACCAAGACCAGGATGGGTCAGGCGCAACCGTCTTTGCAGTGGTGTCGGACGGTTCAACTTTGACATGTACAATACACACTGGGTCTGGTTCCATCCGCAACCTGCGAGTTTGGCTGCGGGAAGGAAAAGATACATCGCATCCAAAACCGTCACCAGAAAGTTTCCAATAGGGGGACTTTACGTTTGGTCAGTGGGGCTTGACATTCTTAAATTTGATAAAAACTACCGATTTACAATGCTTCATAATTCAATTTCGGGGGCAAAGCCCCCCGTGGCAACGGGACTGCCGCATGGCCTTTAAGTGTCTCATTCAAACACCGACCTCCTAATGCGGCAGACGGTATGGCAGGTTTAGAAGTGTAAACCATAAATGGTTGCTCACTGGATGCCCCAAAGTCCAACTTGACCGAGTGGCACGAGAACAAAGAGCGATTCATACGACACGACTACAGATACCGGGCAACCATAGCAGTTAGCATCGGTACGGAAGACAAGTTTTTAGCAAACTGTTAAGACAAAAATGGCCAAGAAAACTTCAACCAAAATTTGAGTTTTCAGGACGTTCACACTTTTTTCAAAAACAACAATTTTTTAGCGACCTTACAAACCATTCAAAATTTAGACCAATCTTTTTTTCACGTGGTCGTTTTCGCAGCTCGTTGCAACATCACGTTTGAATAAAGGTGTTTCCTGAAACCAGTCAGTGGTATAACATATGTTGCCAATTACAACGCTGAGGAATAGACATATATTTTGATCAGAAACTGTACATCACACACACTGGCCTGGCAAGCCACCAGCACTTAGAATTTCGGCACAGAAAGTCTTTTTTAGGCCAAAATTCGTTATTTTTACGAATTCAGTCTTCGTGATGGACTTCGAAAGCACGTAAAGCGATAAACATTGACTGAATAGAAAAGTAAAGCCAAGTAACAAGTTTAGGATTACCCTTTTTCTCAGGAGATCAAAGTCAAAGACCTTCAACACTTTTTACCGAAATTGAAAAAAGCAGTAAGAAAGCACATGAAATCAACAAAATTTTAGAAGTTTTAATTGAATAACCTTTTCAGACGTTGTTTTCCGTTTGTGTCGTAAATACACCGAGGAGGTGAAGAAGCAAACAATAGAAAACTTTTGTTTCACGCCGATATTCCTTAAATTTTAATCCGCGGGTGTCACCACTGCCTTGACACCTGCGTTGTTAACGCTTGAGTTGTTTTTAACATTCTTTTCATTTTTGCAGATCTAAGAATTGGCAAATATTTTCATATTGTGCCTAAAATGTTCTCGTAATACTCCTTAGTGGTCAGACTCTGGGTGCCAACCCAGAGTAATGTTTATTTGGAACTGCGTAACATCAAACGTTTTATTGCGCAACGACCAACCCGAACTTTCTATCTGCAACCAGACTGTTCAGTAACCTGCCTCAGAGATATTTTGTATCAAGCCATCAGTGAAAGACGGAGCGACGCGTGAACGGTATAACGAGACAAGGTTGACATGAAAATATGCTTTGCCTTATTAACAAGGTCAGGCACTCAGCAAAATTTTGAAGATGATGATATACTTTATAACGAAAAAGTAAACATGCAGTAAAATATTTCAGGAGTCCTTTGTATCTCGAACAGCACACAACTGAAGCGTGGGCCGCGTGGTGAGTTGGTTTACCACTGCGGCTTAAGGAATCAACAGCTTAAGACAGGGTGGTCCAACTACTTTTGACCTACGGGCCATTTTACAAAAACGTGACAACTCGCTGGCCACTTCCAAGAAAATGATGTATAAAATAACAGATTCACAAGATACAAAATTGAAAAGTGAAAATAGGTGAGTTAAGAGAGTGTGTCATTGAATTTATTACACAATAGCAAAATAATTTATTGCAAATCTATATCAGTGCGATGCCTGTGGTTGAGGCTTTCTCTGACACTCGTTCCTATAGCAATACCAATATGTTAGTGGTAGCAAGTCGGAGACTATGGTCTGGTGTTTCATCTGCCATTCCATTTCTGTTTTTGGATTTGACTTACTTCATGGTAGAAAATGCACCCTCATACAAGTATGTTTTGAAAATTGAGGAAATATTCGACGACTGAAAAAAACATGATCACGGTTTTGGCAAACTCAGTCTGCCGAAAGGAATCCTTTGACAGTCAAGAATATGACAATACGATCTTATCAGAGAGTATAGATTTCGCCTACAAGGTAGGCACTTTCAGCTTTTATTCAAATAAAATCCTTTTGACAACTTTTCACAAATTTTGACAAAATTTTTTTAAATGTATGGAGCAAATTACAAAATTAAAGAAGTTATACCTGACATTTAATCAAATTCTTCCAGAATTTCACCTATTTTTGCTCAATTTACTAACTATGTTGCCTGAACTTTCAACTGCTGGAGAACAATTGCCTTCCCTCGTCTCTCCTCTGCATCCATTGGCTACGTATAGTCAGGCCGTTAGCCAGGTTTTAAAGTTTGGGGGGACAAAAACATTTTTATAGGGGCAGTAATTTTGTTTTTGTTGTATACTTGAAAGAAATTGTTCTGAGAACAACAAAATTTGGGGGCCACAAAATAAATTTGTGGGACAATTCCCCGAATGCCCCCCCCCCGTGTCTACGGGCTTGCATATAGTAGGCCTGTAGACACATTGTTAGTACACCATTATCTTTTTGACAAGAGCAAAAGCCACCCTTTGGCTTTAAATTTTAACTGCTACGTTTTGAGGCTTAGTTTCTTGAAACAAAACTTAATTTACGGCCCAGCTTGCCAAAATCTAGTCTATCCCAGAATGCAGAAAACATTCGAGACGCCACTTAATGTGTAACAGGCTGACTGACGAAGGACATGGTGGCCCTTCACGGGGAGCAACGAAAGACAGAAATAGCTTTGATGCAAGGCAGTAATTTTTACGTTAACCAATATCGACTTCCAACAAGTTTATTGCAGCGTTACGAGCGCTTTTAACGTTTGAAGTGTTGAAAGTTTTTTTCTAGCTCACAGCGTGCGGAATATGTAATAGTGTCCGTTATTTTCAATATGTATGCATTTTGTGATGAATACTTGTTGAAGTCGTTGACGCGTTTGAGCTTGAAAGTGTTGGGTAACAAACCGCCCAGGCGTAAAAAACGTAATAATGTGCATTGTTGCTTGCATAATAGGTTACTCACACAAAGTAACTTAATGCTCATGGCCCGCTTTGCTCTTCCATTGCTTTTGTCTCCCTTCCATGACCAGCAGAGGATTAAGGTATAGTCCGGATAGACTTTTACCTGGGAGCTACACAGTAAAATCTCGTGTTGCCGATTTTTGCGTTCAATACGCCAACTTAACGCCATCAGTTGACAATTCAGCTATTCGTCNACATGTCANTGCTTGGGGCACTTTATTGCTATTTATAGCAGAGTACACATTAACCNTTTATTCACTACCACAAATAGNGACCGGTTGAAAGGAAAAACTGTCAACTCCATTAGAAACAGCCGAAAGTAGTAACACCGATCCTCGGAAAGCAATACTAGTGGGTATTTCACTATTGTACTATAACTGATCGGTGCATAGAAATATTAGTTGGTGGCTTAGCGTAATATAGTCATCGATATATTGAACATATCTTTGCGAACTGAAAATGAAAAGCACGCGACAAACTGCGAACTGCCAACATGTTCTGACAACCACTTACAACAGTTTTGTTTACAGTTCTACAACGGAAGATCATTTGGTAACAGTCGTTTATCATCGTACGCTGTAGTTTGCTTGCCAAAGCCTATTTCAAGAGTCACATCCGTCCAAAATGCGTTTTATTAACAATCGAAATGGATCTTCTTTCTCAAGCCAAACACTTATTGGCAGTAACTAGTTGCAGTTTCACCTTGATTGGCTTTGTGTCAGTAGGCTGCAGATAAAGTTTAAAACGAAACGTTGTTGGTTTGTCGTATGTTTGTATCGTATGGCTAACTGGTTAAGCCAGTGGTTCTCAAACTTTTTCTGATCGCGTACCATTTGTGTGTCACGCACTGTCATCACTTACCACCTTGTTCCAGGATAAGTCAATGTGCTTAATATCATTCGACCAAAAGTCTGGAAAACCAGAATTGACACAAATGCAACGTGAACAAAATGGC
>JGI24159J19872_10010836_pt1 | contig 11968 bp, 5 predicted proteins | sample Ectturendosymbi4_FD_19872 | JGI IMG/M metagenome (IMG submission 19872) | reverse complement strand
AAAGTGATTTAATTTTTTTTTTTTTTTTTTTAAATAAACTAACGGCGGTAGGCCGAAAAAATGGAATATTGATCACTACTACGTGGATAAAAGGTAATTCTTTTTTTTAACTTGCAACTAGAAGTTACCCTGGCATTCACTGCAGATACAACCTACTTTTAATCTGTGTTCTATGAAGATTGCTGTTCAATTGTAGTTTATCAAAGAATCGTCAAAAAAGCTCCTGTGCGAAACGGTATTTCCAGAACTTTTAATCCAAGGCTTCGCTGTCGTTAGGGAAATGCCAGTGATGTTTATTGCATTGATCTACGGCAAACAGTCTGTTATTTGCACTTGCGCGAAGAAAATTTCGGTTTTATTTTTTTGACCTAAGTATCTGCGTGAACGTAGCTGTGCTAAAAATACAGTAAACCGGTACCGAGCACATTGACGTCAACTTAACGATAGTTACTATATTTCAGTAGCTATCTAACAGGGAAGGAAGCGCTTTACTTGATGTAACAGGCTTGCTTGACTTCTTTGCATTGTCGTTACAGGTTGTTTGCTCATCTCTTGGTAGCTCTGACTGAGATAAGGCAGCTTGTGGCAGAACACGTCATGATGATGCAGGGGTGGGGAGAATTGATTGCTCTCGCTCCGCCTTTGATCAGAGAAATCCAGCAAGGTCTATGACCGCATTGTACGCGTAGCTTATTGCACTTCAGCACATATCCCGTAAGTTCATAAGGCCGATGCAAAGACTTGTGTGATTTATCCATACGCACTGTTTCTTTCAGAGTGTTTGTGCTTGTTCTGCACTATGCAATTGCTTTTAGCGTTTAGTTTACTGTGTGGTGTACCTTTCAATGCCTGTGCAACATTGTTGTATTTCTAATTACTTAACGAATGCAATGTATTGTCTGTTTGGTAATTTCGGTAAATGAAGTAGATCCTTTTTATTTGTATTGTTCTGTCTCAATTCGGTGTTGTCTGCTTTTTTCATCTGCTGAACATGACATCCATTGGTTGTCGACCAGGAAAGCTCTGTAGATGATTTGTTTTTTTTCCGACTACAAACTGATCAAACCGTCATTAGCGAAACTGGTGCTGACCGCTTCCTACTGTATCTGTTTTGCGTTGAACTAGGCTTAGTCGCTTTTATTGAAAGAAGACGTATTGTGAATGGTTTTTCCCGTAATTTTTATGCCCTGCAATGGTGTAGTACGATATCACAATAAATTGTTGTCGACGAACTGAATGAATTACTGGTCCATCCACGTTGGAAATGTCAGTGGCTGTGACAGGTCCTCAGTGACAACAGCGCTGCGTCAACTCTACGCGATGATGTAACACTTAAGAACCGCACATTTTTCTTTGTTAAACTACTCTTTGTCAGATCTCAAGTTGCTACGTGTTGTTTCAAGTGGTCTGGTCGAATCGTTCTATTGCATGAACTGTGCGAGCAACGTGACGTCGAATGTAACTAAGTTTTTCGACTGATTGTTCAGCGCGAGTCCGCAGTAGACTTGAGTTGCATCTGCGTTTGTAATGAAACGTAATCTTCTCCACCGCTCGTCGATCGAATTTAAGTTGTACGTATGCTCATAATTTCCTGGAAGTTAATTTGGTAATGTGACAAGTCGGCCTGTTTCAAAAGCTTATTCATACTGCGACTCAAGAACACTTGATCGTATTTACTGTGGAAAAGCATTTCTTTTAGTGTTTAATTATTGTCATCCAACTCCTGTGCCTGGGACGCAAAAAGTGGGGTTCAACAACCAGAACCACTAATATGCAAGTTAAGCTCTTATTTTTATTTGGAAGGAAAGTGAAGAGTTACTGAAAACATCACGAAACACGTCGTTTTTAGAGGATATATTTGAATAATGCTGTGGATCAATCTGGTATAGTTTGGCATTAACCACTGCTTTAGCAAACTCTATTTGTAGGTGTGTAATGTACACAAAATAATAAATGAAAGTCGGCAGTGGCCACCACCGTTTGGAATTGTAAAGGCCATTGTGTAGCATACCAGCCATTGAGAAGCAATGTTGGCGTGAAGTCTCACAAGGTTGTCCCAGGTTTTCAGAAGTGCACTTTAGCCCTTTTTAGCCTCCATTCAGTTTAGAGAATAACTAATGGTGAAGCGACGCCGCTTTAATTGACAAGTACCAAAGTAGTCTAGAAATGTAAAGTGAATTAGGCGATGACTGCTGTAGTTTAAGGCAAGAACCTGTTCGTTAGGCGAATACGGAACTCATTTCATCATTGCGCACGCGCATTATCAAGCATTTGTTAGCTTTTAGTTCGGCCCTGAAAGACCGGCATGCTCTTGTGCAGCTGAAAAACGTTTTGAAAGCGAAGAAAAAGTTGGTAGGAAATTGGTGAAAATTTTGGAAGAACGAGCGTTGCGTCAGACAAGGCCCGAAATTTACTTCTTGCCNGGACGACTGAGGTTAATATTTCATAGAACGATTAGCTATTCACCCAGTTACGATGGACCACCCAACCTTTCGCTTAAGAAGCGTATGCTCCACCACTGAGCAACGTCGCCAAAGTTAAATTCTTAAGCAAAGCTTGGGAGGAATTGAGTCGATTCTTCTGTAGTCGATGGGAGATTTTTGCACAAAATTGATGTTATGATGATTGAATTTTTGTCCGGACAGTTTTCGGCAAAAGCTGTGAAAATTTTCTTTGCGCTTCCAAACAATTTTGTGCCCCTGTGGTTATCACTTTCAGCGTTGTTAGCAGAGACGCCGGAACCCGACCAGAATAATATCTCTACAAAAACTTTTCTCGTCAGCAAAGAGAGCAAAAGATTATTCGATCTTTGCTGCTTTTCGGAAGGTCAAGTGTTATTTCATTTGAATCATGAGTTATGACGTTTCTTTTTGCTAACATCAAAGTTTCTTTCCAAACCCAAACAATTTGTCCTCTCAGTTATAATTATCACTTTAGTGCTGCTAGCAAAGATGTTGGAACATGGGAGCCTGGCGACAAAAATTCCTACCTCGCCCCCTTTGCAGAAGGGCGGCAAGGTCGGACCTTGCAGTGCGTTGCTCTCTTCCAAAAAACAGAATGGACTAACTAAATTGTGCATGATATTGAACAGCGACAGTTACTCTCAGTGAGCATACACTTCTGCACTGAATACCAATGGCTTAACGTAAGTGTTCACACCAGGGTTGTGGAGTCGGAGGTAAAATATCGAAATCCGACTCCTCGCCTCCAAAATTCCCGCCTCCTCAACATAACGTAAATGAAGTTTGAATGTCAAGTGTCAAAAATGGCAAAGAAGCAGGTTAAAATTTTAGAAATAAGCATGTGCAAGAATTGTTTCAATAAAAGTTTCAAAGTAAATTGTACTGTCTTTCAACAGGTCCGTAACTTAGGAGTGCGATGTAAAAAATAATTCAGTTGAACTTCCTGAGCCCCACCCAAAACCCTCCGACTCCGCAACCCTGGTTCACGCATGCTAGCAGCCACTTCATCACAACTGGTGACATCAACTTCTTACATGTCCCCTCTTACGTTTTTAAATGAATAGAAAATCTTGATCGGAGTTAAGGGGAACCGTCATATCGCACTGGCTCAGCACATCAATGAGCAATTTTTGGCGACGACCCCCAAAAGTGGGACTTTGTCAGACATCATGTCACTATGTTTGATGTCCCGCAGCTAATGTCGTATAATGGCGCAACGAAAGTATCAGAGTGCAAGAAAAATCCTCGGCAACGGATATGCAGGCGATTTAGTGAGTCGTTTACAAATTTCATACATTCAGATTGCCTTGCACATGAACTATTTACTGGAAGGTTGATGGACTGCTTTGTCGTTTGACGTCTGGACCAGCACGCAATGCTAAATCTTTAGAATTCCTCTTTGGGTCCAGCCTACCACTGGCCAAACGACAACACGTGTTGGGTGAGCCAACAACCAACTCTTCTAAACGCACGAAAGAAACCCGAAGCCCGTATGCTTGCGTTTGCACGAAATTTATTGCACTAACGAAGAGAGTACAACACGACTAATGTTTAAACTCCATATAAGACAGCATTTATCAGCCGTGACAATAAGAGCACCCGCTCCGCTTTTACAAAAGGAAGCACAATCACAGAAAAATCAAGATCGACCATAGGTTTCGGAAAAAAGAGCGCTAACAAACAGCAGGTGGGGTTCTAAGACTTCTAGGCCCATGCCCACAAGCTTGTAAGCTCGCAACCACTTTCAGAGCCATTGTAGTTGACAGCCCTGGTTCGTAAAAGTACTGCAGCGATTTTTTGAAGTGTTCAAATAATTATCCATCCCATATGCCATACTTCTCCCAACAGTCATGACTGCACTAAACCTCGGTTAATCCGATATTCGCCAAAACTGGATGAAACTGGTGGTACGAACAGTGGCGTACGCAGAAAATTTCCCAGGGGGGCAAGTTTCGTCACAATCGTGTGAAGTCACAAATCAACTTTAGGGGAAGTGCCGTAAGCGCGACCATTCTAGGGGGTCCGGGGGCATGTCCCCGGAAATATTTTGCAAAATTACACCTAAAAATACGCATTTTTGTGCATTCTGGAAGCAAGTTTTAGACAATACTGTTTTTACATTTTTTTGTTTTTAGGGTCTGAGGGAGTGGCCATGGCAGTGGCCTCCCCCTCCGTACGCTAGTGGGTACGAATGATTTCTAACATTTTTCGTTATTAATCTTCGGTTTTTCTGGATTTTTTAATCCGGATAAAATTTGCTCTTTTCACGTCTTGTAATCCGGATTTTTTCTGCATTTCCACGCTGTTGTGTTTTTAAGTGCACTGACTGGTCTCTAGGAAAGATTTGGCAGCTTTCAGACGCAACACACAAGCGTGCTCACGAACGTGTAGAATTATGAAACCATCGGCCGCAAGCCGTAACTGCGCGCAACATTCGGCTAATCGTAGAGACGATTATTACGTCACACACGGGCATAGCATGTTACGTTGAAGATAACGCTCAAGGCACACCACCGCACCACGGTTTCAGTCTATCGATCAGCGTTACAGCATTATCCCTGAGTACTGCTTATGAACCAGAAATATCTGCGTCAGTCCAAAATCCCAGATTTCTTCGCAGCCAAGCAGTCTAAAATTTTGATTGTTCACAACTGCCTGGATATGGCGGTTAATAGTCTGATGTGAATACATCAACAAATCCGTTTTGCTTCGGCGAAACTCTGCAGTTGGGTCGTAAATGTATTCAATTTAAGTGATTTTCACCGATTGCGCAGTACTTAGATGACGTCGGACTAGAAACAACCATCTTCGGTTAATCCCGATCTTCGCCTAAACCGGATAAAATCGTTGGTCAAATCGAATCCGGATTATCCGAGGTTTACTGTATCTCGTACATCTTGCGAGCTTCAAATGTGAACTCGACTCACCAAGAACAGCGCGACACCACCTTTCCGTTTAGAAAACAAGGTACCTGCTATTTCCCAACAACTCCATCGCCCAAGTTATTCGGTACGAAGGGCGTGCAAGCTCGTTTTGACATCAATTGTTTTTTTAGAATCAAAACGCTGGCAGTTTGCATTTTTACAGCAGCGAATTTTGATTTCCCCTCTTTTTTCTTTCAGTGCTCCTTATGTAACTGGTACAGAGCTTGTCAAGCCAAACCATCAATAATAGTAATGTGCAAAATCAAACTACACGCTAACGTCTCCATACAAGAATACGATCGCTGAAGTAAGACAGTACTTTTGTGCTGATGGGTGGCGACATCCCAGAAAGACTGCCGAGTCCTGGCCGAACAGATCAGGCAATTTAAAACCACCAATCTCATTCAGAAACAAGTCACTTCTGTGCTGTAGCACACAGCAAATGAAATAGCACTTCTCTCAGACAGAGAGTCCAGTCCAAAGCGGAAGTAAACGTGAAACTGCGAACGGTGGTTAATTAAAAAAGGTTTTGTAAGACTACTGTATCAAATAGACAAGCAACGACAAAGGGAAAACTGGGCAATAAACCTCACCAGCGGAAACGTTAGAACTTTTTGAGTTTTAGACGAAATTTACATTTTCTTTCTAATTTTAATTTAACATTTTCGACTGCTACAGCGTCATTGTACTCAGACCAGTCGCACAAGCTACAACAGAAGTTTTAAAGTAAATTGCACCATGCGTTACTGGTAGCATGACAATGTCTGGAAACCTACTGTATACTCACTAAAACATTTCTGGCGGAAAGAAATGTCTTTGCTCTCGCTGTGTATTAGGAACGACACGGAACCACAAGTGTTAAACCACGTTTAGAAAACAGGTGCGTGTCACCCGTTGTGTTTTAGGGTAACAGATAATATGATTATCAGCAAAACGATCGCAATGGCTATGCCAATGAACAACTTTGTTCTAAAATCTTTCCACCACATTTGCTTCCGAAGTCTTGTTGCACGTGTGTTGAAATTTGTCGCTGCATCGGCAAGATCTTCTGATTTGTCCTGAGAAGATAAATTAGAAGAACACGGTGAATAGAACAAATTTTCGATTAGAAAATCAACAAAACAACTGAATAATACATGTTTGACTGCCATGAAAGATGCATCAGGCGGTGAAACGTTGAGAAGAGCTTTAAAATGCATTTTTGAAAAATTAGCGATTCTGCAACGGTAGTCGAAATCACCGTTTTTGACTCCTGTTCTGATTCTGTGAAAATCTAGATCCGATTCCTCTCCTCTCAAAAAATCTCAAATTCTGTTTGAAAGAAAACTACGAAAAAGTGCACAGAGTAACCACAGTACCTGTTATCGGTACGAAAAATGTGCAGTTTAACATTTTGCTAAACCTTGAGATTCATGATTGAATTTTCCATATGCTGCACAAGATGTGCTACAAATTGTAAGCGTTGATGTTTAACAGGCGAATCCGTTTTATCGTACGAGGAGTGTAAATCCCCAACGGAAACCTATCACTTGCCAAAATATACTCTGGTTAATCGCACATTGGTTATTTGCATACTCCAGTTAATTGAATAAAATTTGAAGGATTTATTCAATTAAGTCCCCCGGTCCAATGTTTCTCTTTAAGACAGTAAAATGTGTGAAGCACAGCTTGAGAAGCGACGATGCTTACTTCAAAAACAGCTCGTGCTTAACCTTCCTTGTATCTTATACGTGCAGTGCATCTGTGTTCTGGTCTGTTCTGCATTCTCGCTGCATAATATTATGCGACGCGATGTTCTGTGAGACATTTCTTTCATTAGCAGCTGCTTTGAAATCATCATTAGAGTGACAGCATTGTTTAGACACAATATCCTTGATGTATCCCCGCGCAACTGTGTGGATCATCCTGCAAATATCCCCCCTTCAATTGCGTTGCTAGTCATCTTTTCCGCATGGCCTTGTCATTAACTGAAATGTGTCTTTAATGTTAGCTTGTTTAGGGACACCTGACTTGATAACCGTACTGTTTCTTTTTTTCGGTGTCCTGGCAGACTGTTTACTATGCAAATGCTATATACCTTCCTTATCGCCAATAAACTTACTACTACTATCCCCACAGAGAATTATCACATTTCAAGTGCACACTTCTTGCGGGTCATTTCGTGGGTGCTGGGGATGTTACAGAAGCACGACCTTCCGGCTTGTGAAAAAATATCATTAAAATAATCCCGCACATTGAAGGCATGATTTGATTTGACTAAGAAATGGATGGGTAGGGATTTGTGGCCCACCCTGTTTTTTTCTTGCTAAACCCAATGACATCACGTGGTGCGATCACACGTCAGTGGAGCCGGAGCCCAAGCAATTTTGGATGGCTGGACCCGGAGCCAAAAACTTGTAGTTGGTGGAGCCGAAATTTCGGGTTCTGGTTCCACAGACACAGATTGTGGGGCAAGCGAATTGTACAGTGGTTTTTAGTTTTCAATGGACCAAATCGTGGCGGAGCCAAAAACTTCTAGATGTTGAAACCGGAGCCAAAAAATCTAGACGCCTGTAACTGGAGCCGGAGCCTGAAATTTGAGTTACTGCCCCACAGCCCTCGTGGCAATGTATGGTTTTACTGTAATTGTTTGAAAGCAATGGGTGGCTGTCGTTGGGCTAACACGACGCAGTATTTCGCATGCGCTAAACCGATTTAAAATTCGTGTTAGTGCAATGTGTATTGGTTAAGAAGCCTCTGTGCAAAATACAGATTGGGGAACTGTAGGCTACTGCAAACCAGGGTTGCGGAGCCGGGAGGTAAATTGTACGACCTTTCCAAAATTATCGACTCCTCAACATAACGTGGATGAAGTTTGGATATCAATAATTTTGTAGCAGCTAGCAATGAATGGAAATCGTGGTACACAGCAAGAATTCTCTGTTTCAATCTAAGTTTCAAAATACATTGCACCGTTTCAACAGGCACGAATTAGGGTTCCTAACTTAGAGATGCGATGTAAAAAATGATAGATAAAAAATCCGACTCCTACTCTTCTTAGGAATCGGACTCCTTGTGACTGCAACTCCGCAACCCTGGTGTAACTGCATTGATTTTATGGGCGTCAGTTTGCAGAGCAATGCATAATTTCAGGATTTACATGAAAATGCTAGGGCTAATTACTTGTAAGTGATTTTGAGTAGAAAAGGAAGAAACCAACAATGACAAACTTACCTGAAGAATGCGCTGTGCACAATGTGCCATAGTAACTGTTGTAAGACCAACTACAAAAGATGAGAAAAAGCAATTCTGTTGCCATAGATAAGGGTCATCACAACCTTACTGCAATTGGGTATGCAGTGGCGAAACTAGAGGTTTGAGCCAGGGGGGCAAAACTTAGCTGAAGGCAGCCCACTAGCCAACACTCAGAAAAAAAGTTAAGAAATGTTAGTGAATCCGGATGTCGTGGATGCCTATACTAGCAAAAATACTGAAAGCACCCAAAAAAACAACAACCTACTGAAAACCAAAAGAACAAGTAAATATCAAAATGTCAGCGAAAGTGGGCCCGGTTTTTACATTTAGTTTGCCAGGGAGAAGCTCTCCCCTGCCACCTGTCAGTTACACCACTGTCGGTATATGTAAATAAACACTTGTTAACCAGGTGTAATGTTTTCACTAATTTCAGTTAGTCGCATGAAACAGCTTGGCAAATTGAATCTGCATTAATCAGATCTGCCTGGGAGCAGGTTACCTATGTTTGATTCATGAAAAATGTCATCTTACTGCAAATAATTCTTTTGTGAAAGGAGGGGGAACCCAAGCTATAACACAAGCCATAAAACAAAATCCAGAAATTATATGATTTGTTCCAAGAACTGAAGGAGTTGACTGTAGCCATGGCTAGATATACACCTGAAATGGCCAATGATTTTCGCCAAAAACAAAAATGACAAATTTCCTTCCATCCTTTTCACATAACATTCGCTTTCATTCCTAAAATAGTTTGTAGTCAACTCTTATCCATGGTTTTGATTGCAGTTGTAGTTCCTCAGCAACTGTGCGGACTTCAGACTTCATGCATTTTATTTACCAAATTAACTGTTATCTATTATATTTGATGTGGTGGTTTTGCATCGCCTCATCAGAATCCTGCATTCGCAATTTACTTGAGTGTACCTTGAAATGCTGGACAATGTTTTGTAGCAATAACGTAAGTGAAACCTTCAAAATTTATCCCATCTTGAAGTTATCTATAGTTGAAAATCATTCACTTTCACAAACCACTACATATCATGTAGTCAAGAAAAGAACCATGCCAGGAAAATACTGACCACTGGATAACAAACACAATACTTAAACAACTTAGGCTCAAAGAAAGTTTCACATTATAGGAAACAGAGATGTAGCAGACAGAAAACTTTTGTCCACTGCCAGCACTGTCACAGCAGTTTCTGTCCACCGCAAACATGTTTGTTGTGCATATCCCTGACCGCAACAGCGATACACGTTAGGATGAATATGTTACATATGACTTGACAACATGTTTTCTATCATTTTACTCATACATGTGGATTTGGAGTGACATACACATACAAACAAGCATGTTGATATCTGTCATTGATTAAAAATGAAGATTCACCTGGATAATTTAAATTTGATGAATTCTCAGCAGCTCTCTTAACATATTTAACTCCAAACACTGAAAAACTGTTGATCAAAACAAGCTAAGAAGTCTTGTCAAAAGTAAGTAAATGCAAAGCTGATTTGCTGTTTACCAGATATATATTCCATTTGCATTTAACACTGTTGCCTGGCAAATCACTGATGACGTGAAATAACATTGTAACAAGAAATAGCTGATTGTATGGTGCATCGGTACTCCCAATTGAAAAATGTGATATTATGTTGTGCAAAAGGTTGGCCACTTCTGATAAAGCTATACGATTAAAAGTTTATGAAAATCAGAACCATAGATTTAATTAAACATGCATAGCCTTCACACAAGAGGACCTCAGGTTGTCTATTTAGCTGAAAAATTAACTACAGTGAATTTGCTTCTTGCCAGGGTATGCACTATAAGAATTGGGAAAGTTCTGAAAATATTTAGATGCACATTGCAAAACCAAAGAGAATTGCAATTCTGTAAAACTTTACTAACGGCATCTGTTTAAACATTGAATCACAACATTACATTTCATAATCTGTTATTTGAATATCTACACTGAAAAGGAAGAGAAGTAGAGTGTAGCAGACTTATCTTCTTCTAGCATGCAAATCATCAAAGCATTCCTAAACCAGTACGGTCTTACATCCTATGCTATTTCAATTAGGTGGAAGAAAAGTTGTGGTTGAATGTCATAAACATTTTAGAAGGATGAATTGATGACCTCTCACTATGTACACAGTATAACCATACAAAGTCTGAAACATTTTACATGAAAAAGCATTGGAATCAGCTATTGGATTGCAGTAAAATTACAGTAATTGCATTTGAGGATCTCACTTAAAACTTTCAAAATGGCCTACCTATGCAGAATAGTGAAAGTTTTAGGTAAAAAATATACTGAAAACCACATTAACAGGAACTAACTTTTGAACATACATTCACATGTTTTTTAAATTTGTACCAATTTGTTTCTAACAATTAAGCATTTTACAGGACCAGTCAAAACAATGCTACACAGCGATTATTTGACCTGTTATTTACAAAGTGAACACCGCACAACAAACAAATCTGAGAAAACCATACAGTCTGCAACAGCAATCTGTCAAATCACTACCTGCAAATCTTCCAGCTTTTCACCTCTGTCCATTACTTTTCCAATATTGGTTTGCATAACATCAACAACTTCATTGACTTGATTTTGAACTCGTTTAACCTGGATATCAAAACAGAAATTTGGAAAAAGTATCCAGAAGTATCTACACTAGAAAATCAAAGACATTAGAAAATAGGTTTGGACCAGGGGTTCTTAACCTGGGGTCCATGAATATGATTTAAAGGGTTAATAGCTTTGCAGCCATGATTACTACACTGTAATGATTAACACCTAATTTGACTACAATGTTTCTTCTTAACACTTTGAGATCCGGCGTACGATATATTCGTACTTCGCTTTCGGCCTAATAAATAGCAGTTTTCGGTTGCCTTACCAACGCAATATCTCCTCCGCCGATTGCGCTAGAGAGCTGTTTAGGGGCTCAAATGGATTGGCCAGTACAGCAGATTGCACTCGAAAAAAATTTTTTGGTTGGGGGTTCGGATTTTTTGTAAGTGACGTCATAATTCAAGTAGTTTTGGGTCATTTTGGCTCATGTTGGCTGGCCTAAAGCCCAACCGTTAGGCCAAAGTGTTTTGCTGAAGTTTTCATTGGAAACTAGGCTCGAGTCCGAGTCTTTTGAGCCTTTGATCGACTTTCTAGAGTTACTAGTTCAAAACTTATGATTTAAAATAAACAAATTAATTAATTATCTAATTAGCTAATTAGTCAAATATTTTTAAGAACTTTTGAACCCGAAACCCCAGCAGGTCATCCAAAGTATCAAAACACTCGGATTGTAGCCTAGTTTCCAGTAAAAACTTCAGCGAAATACTACCAC
>JGI24159J19872_10010834_pt1 | contig 11969 bp, 7 predicted proteins | sample Ectturendosymbi4_FD_19872 | JGI IMG/M metagenome (IMG submission 19872) | reverse complement strand
AGGGGTGACCTGACAGTGTAATCGCCGACGCTGTCACACGGTTGACTGGTCACCGGTATTGTTTGTCGACATTCTGCCGATCGACTCTGCTTGTATCGTCCACTGCTTTAACTTGATCCATCAGGCACGACTCAGCTTAACTGACGCGTGATGTTGACGAGATTCCAGAAAACAATTGCTTCCGGCAGGACATTGCTGCGTCCAAACACTGATCCACTGACATTTGGTAGATAACTTTAAACGAATGCCAAGAGTTGAGCGTCTTTTGCTTAGCAGTCATTGTTAAAACTTGCAAGCTTAACGCTTCAGTGAATTCGTGACGTGCTTGCTGCTGAACAAGGGGCAGAAATTTCTTCTTACCGAAGTTACCTTATCCTCTGGCTGAAGTTGTGTCTGCGCGATCTCTCTTTCTGTCTCAATTGCGTGGTTTTCAAGTTGTATTGGTTCCGGCTGGTTTTGCTTTGCTTCCTGTTCGAAACGTAAGCTTTGTTGTTTCCTGGCCGACCCTGCTCGCATTCGGTTACGTTGCTTGCTGCAATTTGGTTCGTTGTTCTTTCCACGTTTTCACACAAGTTGCCTGGAACGCCCTTTGATCATGCTTCACCACCTCCTTTACGAGAGTGTGAAGTGATTTGCTGCGCAAACTCGTTGTTTCTCTGCGCGTCGGTTTGGTCAACAATCACTGGAAAGTGAAGGAATCACGTGGACAGGAATCACGTCACTCTATAAAGTGACGTGATTCCTGGTTTTGCCTGAAGAGTTCGTGTAGCGGTCGCTGAGCGATGTTTTCAAAGACGTTTTTGCAAAGGTTTTTGTCAGCGATAAAGAGCCGACTACATTATGCCTACATAGGAAAGAGACCCTTGCAACTTAAGAGAGAGTTTTGTGTTTGCTAACAAAGCAGTGTTTCTCAGTAAAGTTTGGTGTTGTCGTGTGTTGTCGTTTGTTTGCTCACAGAGTCCAATGTTTCTCAGTAGAATTAGTGTTGCTGTTTGCTGACAGAGCAGTGTTTCGCTTCACAATGCTTAGCTTGAGAATTCGACCAAAGACAACACTTCCCTAGTTGATGGAAGTTTTCGTAAGACGTACCCGTCACGTTTTTATCATTGCTACCTCTCCATTGTCTGGCGGCAGCTTTCCAATGTCGCTATGCGCACGTGACCGTTCTTTTCCCGCTCTTTTGGACTATGACACCACAATGTGTATTGTCACGCTTCACTTCATTGATACCCTTTGCACCAATTACAGTGCAGACACTGCGTGATGGACCGGCGTGGTGCGATCAGCTTTCGCTCCATGACGAACGGATTTGCTCGTTTGTTAATCCCTTCATCGCCCTCGCAAAGCGTCATTTAAATTTTTAGTTGCTTCTTCCTCTATTTTTTCTTGCTTTCTTTTGCGCAACGGATTTCAAGCGGTGACCTTCAAACAAACTGCCTGGCCTTCTTTTGTCCCGCGAGTGTTCCCTGTTTTAAATGACCTAATGCAATCATCAATGTCCGTCAAGAACACTGCGTTCTTTACCTACGTTCGCCACTACGAGCATCATGCGTTTAGCCTTTTTATATAAGTTCAGAGATAGCAAGCACTTTTCCCTTCAATCTTTTCAGTTCGCAGTGCGCCAAAGCACACAGCACCATTTATTCAAATTCCGGTTTGCCCCGTTTTGAAACGCTTTTGANAATACGTGATGTATTTTAAATTCTTTATTGAAAGTGCTTTTTTTCAGTTCTGTCGATAATTCAAGTANGTGCGCTTNTGCTGATTGCGAGCCTGCTGTATTCACGTTGCTTATAGAAAACAAAATTGTCAAACGTCTTTTCTTCCGAACTTTTCGTTGTGCGGTTAGTCAAGCAATAAGTCCGCCCAAAAAGATATCCAAAAATGTCCGAAATTTGAACAAAAAACAAAAAACCTCGCTTTGCGAACCGTTTGCTTCACACGCCTTATTTCCAAACGCTAAACCATCGGCGCGCACAAGCACTGTGCGTGTGTGCGATGTTTCGCCGCCTCGTTTATGGCGTCACAACCGATGCGCGGCTCCATCGTGCGAGCTGCGATCGTCCTGGTGCGCGCAGCAACAGCGCGACCGCGTAATTCACTGCTTTGCATCCACAGATCCCGACATGGCTTCAGCGGCGTTGAACCTCATGGGATTACGTGCAGGCGGTGAGACCTCTCTGCCGCGTTTTGTTTACGGGACCGTTTNATCGCCAACTCCTCAAATAGTTGGCGCCTCGATATTNTTGGNCGCTTTCCGTGTAATTAAGAGCTGCGCATTTCTTGCGGTCGCCGCCTTTTTCCGCGTTGTTCTAAGCACGGACCTGGCGACGTAGTCTTGCACTTACTTCGGTTGAGCTAAAGTTCTCATTTGCTAATGAGAGTCAAACTGGACTGAGCCGGTTTTTTGCCGGTTAGCTTGCTTCGTAAAGAAATGGAAGATTCACGCAATCACATCGCCAGTTGTTTGTTGTAAGTGCGGATTCGAGTCAAGTCCTCATCTTGTTTTGATTTCGGTGATTTTTCCTCTACAGATTCCTCCCCAAAGCAAACCGATTCGATTGTCAACACGATCAAGGAATTGCAAGAGGAAATTTCTCGCTTCCACGGCCCTGCCTGGACACAAGACGGCGGTAATAGGTCAGTAGCGAGCCGAGCGCCCGATCGTCTCATTTTCGTCGGATCTGGGTTTTCTTTCGGTCATTTTTCGGTCATCGAAATTTTCGAAATCGAAATTTTTTTGAAATGTCCGAAAAAAATAAATCAGTGTATTCATAATGTCCGAAAAGGAGGACTAATGAATGCTGTTACGGCGAGTATTAGTAATAATATGGCACAAATGACCGGAATTTCTCAGCAAAAAAAAAAACTAGCTTCGTCAATTGCAAATAGCTTGAAAGACTTCATGAATTTTTGTCGGGTTTTCACTGACGTGAAATGATGCATTCCAGCTCGTTCGCATATCATTATCCACGTTCCGTCGCAATTCTGCTTGAGCTGGATTTTGTCCTCATCAGCACTCAATTAATTTCTGCTCTTCGTTTGTGCAGTGTTTTCCTCCTCTCGCGTATTTGTGTTGTTTCGTGATCCGAGTCACAGAAATGCATGAATGAACCGCAGAAACCATTAGTTGCGCGTAAAGAAATGACTTAAGCGCTTTAACGTCAAGCGACTGTTGCAACAATAGCCAAAATGGTCCTCGGTGTCAGCTGCTAGCTGGCAATGCACGTTACCGCGGTTTTCGAGCATTTGATAAAGATGGACGGAGAAAGAGGCACTGGTTGATGGCAGCGACATGCCCGTCGGGAATTCGCTTCCATCCCCCAGCAACTCCCCCTTAACGACGAAGCCAGCTGTATACGCTCTGAGCGACTGGCTTGCCTCTAAGCTAGGTCTGTTTTCTTGGCTGAAACATTTCGGTCATTTTTTTTTGTTCAGGCATTTTGGTCAATGAGACATTTCGGTCATTTGACCTATAATAGTATGAAAACTCGGCCTGACGGTGTTCATGAGTACTTATTTTTGTACATTATGACCAAATTGACTTATTTTTTTCGGTCATTTCAAAAAAATTTCGGTTTATGGCCGAAAACAACACCAGCATCTCAGCGATGGCTGAAAATCAAACACGTGTTTCGGTTGCTGAAAGATACAGGAGTTTGTCTGTGGATTTTAAACTATTGTGATGCAATCTAGTTCGAACATGAGGCGTGCCTGTAGAGACTGAAGCTTGCGCAACGATGGCGTCTATATTGAATAAAGTGCAAACGGTCGATTTGAACGTCTGGGTTCCTGCGGGGTATGCAAAAATTTGTCATTTTCCTACCTGGAAAAATTTTTTTTGGGGGTATGTTAAATTTTTTTTCCAGGCTTGATCTCTTGACATGCATTTTCACAATATTTTATTCAAGATTGATATTAGTTATATCGTGTTAAATATTATAGTGCCTGTATTTGACTTGGGTAGGTAATTCGGAAAATTTAAGTCGAGAATAAGGTCTTGAAAAAGTCTGGAAATTTATATTCAAAACTTGCGTGGGACTGGGAACCTTGCGAACGGCTGAAAAGTACCGACACATAGTTTTGCGGGTACCGTGTAGCGGAATAAGCAAAATGTACCCCGACTGGTCACGTGACCTGTCAATCATCTGCTAATGCGTTTCATTCGTTCTTTGTCCAGAACGCGGTCGGACAGCGCCGAATCGGTCGGGACGGAGCAACTGGTCATCCGCGACTCGTCCGAGGACCACAACTACGCAGGGTCCGGTTCCTCCGTCGGGGAATCCCCGTTTGTCGACCTGAAGACGCTCAAGGGCGAGTCGGGTGAGAGGTGCGTCACGCCGGACAGCGAGAAGTCGGCGCCGGACGCCGCGTACGAGTTCGAGACCGGGTGGATAACGTCCGACGAAGAAGGGGAGGGCGCTCGCGCGATCGAGGAGATCATGGCGGACGAGCAGGAGCAAGAGGAGGAGGAGGAGGACGAAGAGGACAAGGACCTTTTCGACAGCGGGTTCGGGTGCATGAGGAGGAGGAGGGGCCGCAAGGGCAGGCCGCAGAAACGAAGACGAAGTCACTGCGAAACAGGAATCGGGCCGAAGCGGGTGAAACCGGATCCGCGAATCGCGAAAAGGAAGACCAGGAAGGCGCCGATCCTGGAGCGTTCGACAAAACGCGAAAGCTCGTCAGCGCAGAACTCCAGGTTGAGGGTTCGAATCTCCGCCCGGTCCAAGAAGCGGCCCGTCTCGCCGAAGAACAAAAGGAAGCCGGTTTCCAAACGCGAACGCAAGGTCAGCGACGCGGACAGCGGCAAGGATTCGCCGAAGGTCGTGCGCGCGCGTCGCCGTCGCGTGGCAACGAGCGCCCCGATCAAAATGCACAAGATCGAAAAGAAGCGCTCTTCGCCGCCGACGACGACCTCTCACCACCGCACAACGAGGCAGTCGGCCTCGTTCACACGCTCCCGGGCGATCTACAGTTCGCGTTCCACCGGAACGATGCTTGGCAGGAAGGACAAGAAGAAACGCCAGAAGAGGGCCAGGCTGGCCAGCAACTCCCGGGACGACGAGGAGGAGATAAAGCTGGCCGCCGGATCGCTGATGCGGTTGGCNGGCCTGATTACCTCCCCCATTGCGCCNTCACGCGCCGCCACTTCCTGATTGGTCAGCGCGCGAGAATGAACTTTTCCGTCTCGGTCTTCCAGAAAACGTGTGTGAGAGGTCGATATAAGGTCGTCAGTCGCTCCAGTCATCGCGCGGCGTTCCACACCTTCGCGACAGACCCCTTTACTGTATCTGAGGGGGGGGTCACTCGCACGATGTGCAATTGTACGCACAGTCGTGCAGTCACGCAGGCAAAGATCAATCACTGCAGTGCTCACCGAAGTAAATTCGCCTGACGTCCACAGTGTTTACCCGATAGAAAAGCCCACGCGCTATTGACACTTCAGACAAGCGCCATATTTTCGGCGCCCAATTTTTCGCACTGACAAAGTAATTGCAAGGTTCTTTAAAATCCGACTCGAAGACCATGAATCCTTTTTGTTGATCGGATGATCTTTTTCGATTTTTAGTCGAAGTCGAAAAAACTGCCTATTTTGGCCTCTGGCCGATCTGCTTAAGTTCGATTTCTTGTCAAGCAATGCTGTTGATTCGGGAAATATGTCATCGGATAAAAACTATCCTGCTGTTTGAAAACGCATTTTCGAAAATTTCGAATGATGCTTCAGTAGAGCGTCGACGAAGAGGAACTGTGTTGCTGCCTTCGCGTTTTTCACGCCGAGATGTTAGGTTGTCAGTGTTACCTTTCTCGCCCAATGGTTCAGAATCACTCAGCAAAGAAATCTTCCTCCCACCCGAACAATTTTCCGCACAAATCATATAAATTATCCATAAGCGCTGCTATGTTTGGATGTTGTAAATTTCCTCGACTCACGAATAAATCATGGTTTGGCCGCAGTTTTTTTCGGCATTAAGCGCTGGTCTATTTGCAAGAGGCATTTTTTTCGGACGCATTAACTCTACGCCAGACGAAGAACGGCGGCCGAATTGGCCAAGAGCGCCGTCATAGCGCTTAGAGCCATTGTTCGCGCTTAACCTGCGTCCCCCCATCTCTGCAAGCAAGCACTGCTCGCCACCAACAAAGCAAAAGCATTCAGCAATGCACCGGTGTCTGCGAGAACCAATCAGAGCCACGCCGCTCAATCCCCCCTTTCGTGCCGTTTTGAGTTACAGAAATATTGAAGCTGCCCAACTATTATCGCCCACTTCCCCCGCCGTGGCCCAGTTGGGCCATACTTGGCAAGGTGCCCTTTTCGACGGACATTTTGTTACCGATTCTTGTCGATCTAACGTAATACGTGTGCTGCTATAGCCTTGCTCACACGCCTCGTCATAATCATCATTTGTCATTGTCATCGTCATAATCATCAACCTTATTATATAAGCAATCAAACAATGCAGTGCGACCCGCGCGGTCGATTTGTGTGCGATGCAACTGCCAGCCATACCCGGTTACGTCATTTCCGCCACTCTCTTGTATCTCAGCACCACCCCCCGTAACTTGCCATGTGTTCGCTTGCGTTACCCCTTCCCTGACAATGACATGTTTTGCGCGTTGCTAACCGATCCGACGATATTCTTCCGCGTTGCTTTATTGCGTATCTGTTTTTGCAACATTGCAAAGGGAGCTGTTACATTTGGGGGATTTTGCACCTTGTCGCCCAAGCGTCTCCAACGTGGCCTGAGCGTCCCTTCGCAAACGGTCGCTCGTATTCTTTGTTACGCAACAATGCGCGTCGTGACGTTGACAATTTTGACTGCTCCGCCGGGACAAGAGTTTTGGTGATTTTGATTTCCTGATTGTTTCTCACTACGTCATCAATCAGAAGAAGCTGCTGTACTTGCTGCCATTGTCGTTAACCTTTCAGTCTTGCTTCGCTTGTTCGAGAAGTTTTGCGTTTGAAGTCCGTCCATGAGTGCGCTTAACCTTGAGTGACGTTGCTAGAAACCCGCTGTAACGAAGTAAAATTTTCGCTGAAGCGAAGCAAAATTTTTGCTATAACGAAATAACGGTTTTCGCTGTAGCGAAGTTAAATTTCTCTCTGAAACGAAGTCAAACTTTTCGCTGTAGCGAAGTGAATCCGTTCTTGATGCGGATAGGGCGCAGCCAGGCATGAAATTCAAGGGTTGCCAACGTTTTCAAGGGTGAAATCTGCCACAACCTAATGTTCGCATCTTTCAAAAAGCGTCGCTTGAAACTCAAGATTTTTAGAAATTAAGTAGAAACTGGCAAACACCTGCGGCCCGGTTTAATTGCAACGTATTTTTGCGATATCCGGAACCGTCATTTTCGTGCAGTTCGACCGACTTTGGAAATTGGCGACGATGAATTTGAAATGTCGCATCAGTTGCCGCTGTTTTTCAAATAAAGCTTTTCGAACTCAGACAGCGAGAAGAAATCGTGGAAGCACATTGGTTTAGATCCTAAACCAGAGCTCTGTGTTTGGGAACATTCCCGGATGTCCTAGTTACAGGTTTTCGCCCACACGTTNCGCCCCTCCAGGTTTCTCTGCTATCGTCTACCGGGTTGGCGTTGTCATGGGAACTGATNAAACACNCGCATTTTTCGCCACGTTGGGCTTCCTCGTGTCAAGTTTGTTCGTTCGATGGTGATGTTTGAAAACGCCGCCGGTGTTTTGTTTCTTTCGAATATTGCCTGCCGTTCGCTTTGTGACGAAACAAGCGCCCTGCCAAGTTCAAACTGCACGGTTCGTTGCGCTTCCAACGCGCGATGACGTCGGCCCCTGCAAATGATTGACATTCAGACAAGTTACTGACCGGTTACCTGCCGCACGCTTCGGGCAAATTCGGTTTCCGAAAATCTGCGAATCGTGCAGTTGCTGTGTTCGATCGTGTGACGTCACAATGACATGCTGCTCTCTGATTGGCCGACGGTTGGTTGCTACGTGTTGATGCATTTTCCTGTTGTTTCTTGCATTAAACTTGTTTGGTTGCCCAGGCCTCTGAGTTTCTTTGTATCAATGTGAAGCGTGAACGGCAGAAATTCGGACGAGCGGAACAACCAAGATGGCTGACGTGCTGCTCAGAACCGTCGCCAGAAAGTCTTCGACAGGGGGGCTTGGCATTCTGTAATGTAACAAAATCACCGCTGATTTGCATCGCTTTTTCATATTTCAATTTGGGGCGCTTGGAGCTTTGTTTAGGGGGGCTTAGCCCACCAAAGACTCCCGGGGACGGGACTGGTGCTGCAGTGTCCTGCTTTTTGCTGAGGGAAAGTGAACGAACTGCAAATTCGCGCCTTTTTCGAGGGTTGTTCAGAATAATTTGCCGCATCTGTGATTTTCCTGACCACGCCCGCTTTGGCGTGACAGTTAAATGACGAAAGTTGGCCAAAATGTCCTATGGACAGCACGCACAAGGACAGAACCACACAGGGCTAGTTGTCCAGATTCTCGGGTTTTGTCAGAACTAATGTGAAGTGCATATTTTGGTCAAATTTCGCAATCAGCTGTCTTATGCGTATTTGTGTTTCATAATTAACAAGCACAAAGTTTTCCAGGCGTAACGTTCCCCCCCGTAATATCGCCAGTCGATCTTCTTCAGTTCTTGCTTGAGACACAAGACAAGAGCGCATGCTGTGGAACACTACGTTCGTCAACTCACCGCGAAGCTCTTACAGATTTGCAGAATTGGCAGCGAGAAAAAACGTTCGCGCGACGAGTTCATGAATAGGCAGCGAAGAATATGGTAGTAATCCGCTNCAGGACGTAACGAGAGGTGGTTTGTGCGTTTNCTGCACAACAATCAAAAGCTGTAGGTNTGCTGCAAGCTTTCGAAGAACCAACCGACTGACCTCTGTTTTCATGACTTTGCAATGGTTTAAACTTGCACATGTCTGCTACTCTCCACTAAGGTGACTGCGTTGAGTCCATTCGAATATTTTTTAATAGATAGTCGACCTCAAGTAACCCTACCAATCCTCTGTCCCAAAATCTTTGAAGTTACGTTGTGCAGAGTGGTGCAGTTCATATCAGTGGCGATCAGCGCATACACCGTTGAATTGTCCATATATACGTCGATGCCAGGGAGTGAAGACCCCTGTGCGGGTTATCCCTTGGTCGAGGTTTCTTCAAAAACTACTCCTTTTGACCAACGAGTTAGCGGCCGTTGATATTTCAACACAACCTGCAGTTCACGATTATGAAAAAAGTAAACTGCTGCGCAGACAAGGCGTGAGAAAATTACAGGTGTTTGAGGACAGTAAACAAACTTTAGCCTTGCGGCAAGCTTCTGAGGAATCTGCCTGCTTTCTGCTTTCATTCTTCTGCGACGATTAACTTGCAGTCGTATCTATGAGTTGCAGTGGCAGCAACACTGCAAATCAGCGTTTCGGGGTTTCTCTATTGAAGCATACTCAACAAACAAAAAATTCAGACAATTAGCTCAATCAGCGGCTTTAGCACCTAAGTAAATGATAAGTGCTTGTTTTTAATCCTTCCTAAAAACAAAAGTCAGTGTAAGTGGGTCGTAAGATAAAAGAGCTTGGGGCGTATTGCTCTGGGGTAACCTTAGTCCTGGCACACCTCCCCAAACACCGAAAGCGTTGTAATCTAGAGATTTTTTGTTAAATATATTACGTAAAGTCAGCCGATGTCAAGTTATACTTCCTAAAAATGCAATGTGGCATACATGTCTTGTTGGGAATTGAAAGTAGTTGCTAGATTTATTCTTGGAAATTTTATCTGTGGGAAAAGCTTTACGAAATGTTGTTGATCTATACCTTGTAATTTGCTGCTTGTCTCTTTTACAAGAGCAGCCAATGTTCTTGCTGGTCTAAAATAACTTCACACCCTTGAATTTGAGACGGGATCGGTTCATGGCGTCCTACTGCTGCGGAATGAAAATTTATCCGTCAGTGAGTGCAGTAACTTAATTCAGAAGGCCAGCCCGTGGCCTGGTGTTAAGTGTGTCCGCTTCAGTGCTGGTAGGCCGGGTCTTACCAAGACCTTGTAAATTGGTACTGCACCCTTCTTACCAGGCGCAAGGTGTGAAAAAGAACTGCAGCGAACACAACCATGACGCACAGAACACCGAGACGAATGATACTAGATACCGTACAAACTCAGTCGTGGCACTGCAAGACCACTGTAGTTATGAAACGCCATCAAAACACCATAGAAAATCAAGTTAAACTTTACTCAGAACCCACCTCAGAAATTTTTGCGCAAACACATTGAAAACTTTTAGCTGACATTTGGCATTCTGGCCGTGTTTTACATTTTGAAANAAGGCAATTCGAGCAGTGGCGANCATTTTCTTGGGGTTTCATTCAGTGGCATTTGGTGGTTATTTGTATTTGGTGTACGCTGTTTGTGACGTAAGAATTTGACGTCATATTCATGTTCCCAAACCAACATTTTGGCGAAGTTTGCTGACATAATATGCATATTCTTCTACACGTACTCCCCTTAATTTATGATTCATTGAACTGAATATAAACTATCAGCGCTCCAGGTTAGGATATAGGAGGAAAATAAACGCAACGCTATGACACAGCAGTTCATAACTGCAACGATATCAGGCTGCGCGTTAAAACAGGGGAGTAAAACATATTCATCACTGCGTCAGAGCAATTTACAACTGCAAAAGCAGGCTGAGCTAATGTCTTGTCGACTACGAGCAGTTGAGCGTACAAAAAGTGCAGCTGGACTGACTGACGCACACCCCGGTTTGCAAGATCGAATCTTGCTAAACTACACAAGAATTGAGAATGCGCGTGACGTACGCAAGAAAACTTTCGATTTTTCTTTATGTATGGAAGTCCAGCATATTTTTAGTTTCCTTTTTCCCTGATGAGACATCATCAAATGCTTGAATACTTCTATGCTAACAACTGCTGTTTTTGCGGTCGTGCAAGAGTTCTATCATGCTACAGAGATCTGTAATGTAGCCAATGCGTTTAGCCCATGCGCTAATCAGCCATAGCAGACAGAACAAGGACAATTGTTTCGGATAGAGTGACCTACCGCGGAACACAATCTTAAACATGTGAAGTGGACGAAAGGTCTGCAAAAAGAGGTGAGATGGTTTCTAGACGCAGACGATAACCCAGATTCCCACCAAAACCTAATTATTATTTTTGGCCCATTTACAATGTTCCTTGAAATTTGCATGCAAATTAATTCCGTGGTATTTGCATTAAGTCGACAAATTAACAAGCACAAAGTATGCGAAAGCCATTAGTCTCCTTTGCGCAGGTAACAAAGATTTTGTAAAATATCAAGCTCAAGGGGGTTTTTAACCCCTCCATGCGTAGGCCCTTGAATTCGAGAATGTGAGAAAATTCTTCTGGGTAAATTTGTTACTGTTATAGGTTCTGTATTGGAGTTTTTTCGCCGTTGACTTATACAGTTAGATATTTCGTAAGAAATTATAGCCCCATGGCCTAAACTTGCGGTGAATTGGGTGGAAAAACTACCGCTCATTTATAGCAATTTTCTGCCCGTAACACCTAATTTTAGCTACTGGGCGGCTCGAAAATTTGGCACGACATTTCAGACGTTCACAAGAAATTCGCTCTTCAACAATTAGTTTTCCTCTAAAGCTTTCGTTCTGGTGACATGTGGCTGATTTTTAATATTTTGTATTCAACTGCATAGAAAAGCATAGACCGCAACAGCCCGCAATGTGAATGAAACATATTTTTTCTTCTCTGCTCTAAAGCAGTGTTTTTCAACCTTTTTTGCATCACGGACCACTTTATGCAATAAAAAAATCTTGGGGAACACCAAACAAAATTTTATAATCACAATTATGATGTTTAGTTATGTTTTGACTCTTTTAATTTATTAAACTTAACAAGAAAGTCATATTCGTTTGCTCCTAAAACTAATTACTTTCACGAAAGAAAACATATTTACGCTCATTGCGTTAAACTAGTGATTTTCGACC
>JGI24159J19872_10010832_pt1 | contig 11971 bp, 10 predicted proteins | sample Ectturendosymbi4_FD_19872 | JGI IMG/M metagenome (IMG submission 19872) | reverse complement strand
AAAAGGAGAGCAAAACAATACTGCACAGAGGCTTTACACAAAGCATAAAAAACATACTGAAGACAATAAAGCTCACAGAAAACACAGACATTCGGAAGGCGATTTGGATTTTTTTTCTTTTTTCAATGTAAACTGCCTGATCATGTCATTTGGCTTGATACATTCTTTTGTTTTTGGTAATGGACAAACTAATCTTAATCACTGGCCTAAATCTTGTTTAATGTTATTTAATTTTAATTTAATTCACAGTATTTGTTTATGACCAGACACGACGAAGTCCATAGTATAAACACACACGCATAACTCATGATTAGTATGAAAGTCACTTCTAGTAGGCTAGTAGTAAAAAACATACACATATGCTACTGTACAACAAGCATGTTTCTTTCTTTGAACTTGCTTTACTGTAGCACTCACAGTAGCAGCACAGAAGCCTGGAGTGGACAAATCTTCTCAGTACCTGAACTGTAATTAAAACACGCTTTTTCTGACAACTGAACTCTCATGTTGTCTTTGCAGTTTGAGTTTCTTAGAAAAATGGATCCTTCAAACAACTACTAAGTTATATCATAGTAAGTGACTATTCATCTGCCTGTCTTGATTGACGGAATTCAAATAAAAGGGCCACTTTTGTCGTTCAAACCGTGTGGATCATACAGTGTAATGGTTATGCACTATGCCTTCTATGCTTTAGGTTTTCAGTTCGAATCTCACCTTGCCGACGTTGGTTTTGTTTTTTTCTTTCGACTTTCCTTTTCTTTTTTTTCTTTACTTATTTTCAGGCTTACATTTTACGTTTACGAGTCTGTGTTAGGTTAGGGTTAGTGTTAGGTTAGGGCTAGCTTAGCTTAGGGTTAGGTTAGCTTAGCTAAGTGTTAGGTTAGCATTAGGTTCAGATTAGGGTTAGTGTTAGGGCTACGGTTAGGGTTTGGTTTAGGGTTTATTTTTTACATTTACTTCGTTTCTACCAAGCCTACTGCACTCTCGTCATGCGTTGCTGTCAATTAATGAGTGTCATGTCACAGAAGAGAAGGCGGTCGAATAATAAGGCTTCAAATTTAAAGATCTGCAGGCGGTTCTGTAGCCACTGCCTATATCATAAACCATTTAAAAAGGTTAGGCCAACAGTTTCAAATTTATATTTACTGTAATAGCCTAAGTAACACTGAGTTTCTGCATTCCGCCACGATCTCCCATACACTGTAGGGTTTAGCAGCCAATCTTGATAGAGATGAAGCGTCGCCGCCGACCAACGGCAACAAATGACGTCAAACGGCACCCACAAGAGGTGGCCACGGATCCGGTGTGTCGGAGTCGACTCCGGCAGGGTTCTGCGTTCTTCCTTCGAATCCGTGGTCAAAAATTTGTGACAAACCGAACCCGGAGTCATATTTCCATTTCGGCAGTAGCAAGAGTCTGCGTGGTCATTTCCTAAAGTAAAAACATAGGTAAATTCCCAGTTGGATCGATGGTAGCCGGAGTCTGAACAGGAGTCGGATTCTCAAATTTGAAAATTTCCGGACACGGATTCAAAAATTTTGGTACAGGAGCGGAGCCGGAGTCAGAAAAAGTGACTCCGGCCACCTCTGTCATCCACATCGCGTAGATCAGACCAATGACCATAAAAAAACAATACCGTTGATGAAAAAGAACGATCAATCCACAAGTTTGACATCAAAATTGAAATTGAAGTAGCGGAAGAGTTGCACTGATTCTGTATGGGCGAATATATCTATCTTTTTACTGTGAGTTTTGTACTTGAAAATTTCCAAAAAAAATTTACACAATTTTTTGAAACAATTAACACATTTTTCGAGTCAGCATTTTGGGCAGTAGTGACATCCGACTGCATCAAAATAATGCTAGCCAGTGACCTTTTTGCTGTCGGTTGCAGATTTTGTTAACAATGAAACATTTGTATTTTCATGGCCAGCGTGAGCTGTCTACGGGTTTGCAATTGTAAAAGTATCAAAACCACGTAGCCATCTGTCACTGTTGCTGCGTAGCCAGGTGGGGTGCGTAGCCAGGTGGGGCAGGGGCATAACGAGAGTGGCAAGGGGCAGGCCCGCAGCCACGGGGAGGAATTCGAGGGCAATGACCGCCCAAATTTTTTTGTGCCCAGAAAATTTTTCATCAAATCAAAAGCAAATATCTTGCCCCCTAAAAGTGATTTGTTCCCCCCCCTACAAACCTGAAGACCTGGCTACGGCCCTGGCAGGGCACAATTTCCTGGGCGTCGAATAACTATGGGAGCGCCAAATCAATGCGGGGGGCGCCGAATGTCTGCAGAGGGCGCCAAAAGTCTCAAAAATGTCACAAGTACTTTTTTCAATAGAGTACATTTGCTTCCGAAACACCTTGGTTCGAAAATGGGGGCACCAAACTTGCTTCTTGCGCCGGACGCCATTTGACCTCGTTGCGCCCTGGAGGTGGGGAAGAAAGGCGCCGTCATTCCCCAGATTTTGACTGCAAATATTGAACCACTGAACAAAAATTGACATGACCGCGTAAAGGCAATTATTCATTCCACCAAACTGTAGATAGCTGGGATTTTGCCAATGTTTCTACATTACCATGGTTTGTTGAGGCGCGTCGTGTTACCAAGAAATAAGTAATTGAATGCTTCGCTGCGCAGGGTTCCCACAATTACTTTCTAGAAATTCCCTAAAGTTGAGCCTTAAAACTCCCAAAATTTCATAAAAATTCCCTAGATTTTGCACAAATCAGTAGCCTATATTACTTTCATCTGCCTTTAAAAACTTTTAATGGCCTTTTTTAACAAGCAGCAATATAGTGTGTTGCATTACACAATTACCACATAATGACTTAGGAACACTTGAAAGAATGAAACATTCACACAAGCATGGCAAAATCACACCTCAAGTCAAGAACCATATTGTCTGTAGATTATGAGACTTCTCTAAACCAATGATAATTTCAAAGTAACTACGTTTGGATCTTGTAAAAACGACACTTACCAGTAGGCTAACTGCATACCATAGGAGCCCCTTCGCATCGGGGGCTTTGATGGGCTTAGCCCTCCCCAAACAAAGCTCCAAGTCCCCCCAAATTGAACTTTGAAACACTATAAATCAGTGGAATTTTTGTCAATTTTTAATGTAAAGCCCCTCCTGCACGAACGTAAAGCCCCCCCGGACAAGCGCAAAGCCCCTCTGTTGACGACTTTCTGGCGACGGTTCTGTACCATAGTATGACATGATTTTTCCGAAACTGACATATGAAATAGTCTTGTTATGTCTGTTGACCCTAACTACTTTGGTCTGCATAACGTAACAACATTTTAGGAANCTTGTCTTTCTATTGCGGTCAAAGGTTGATTTACCACAGGCGTTCCAAGGACAGTCCTGGTCTTGTGCGCATCTAATGCGAAGACTTAACTATCCTGTCATCATGTCTACTTAATAACACATCTGCATACAACCATAATGTTAACTTCATAACAATTGTATTACAAAAACTTCACAACAATAAGATGCGAATTTAGACGTCATTTCATTATTCAGTTTATCTGACAGAGTTTCGCCTTTGACTTTTACAGAGAGAGAGTTTCTAGCAGAGGTGGTCGGAGTCACTTTTTCAGACTCCGACTCCGCTCCTGTTCTAAAATTTTGGAATCAGGGCCCGGATCTGGGTCCTGCAGTTTTTCAAATTTGAGAATCCGACTCCTGTTCAGACTACGGCTACAATCATCAATCCAACCTTAATTTACCCACCTTTTTGCTTAAGAAATGACCACACAGACTCCTGTTACTGCTGAAATTGAAAAGTTGTTCCGGATCCGGGTCCGGTTTTTCCCAAATTTTTGACTCCGGGTCCGGATCTGGGTCCGAAGGAAGAACGCAGAATCCTGCCGGAGTCGCCTCCGGTTATCCGGATCCGGTCCCACCTCTAGTTTCCAGAGGTGATCGGAGTCACTTTTTTGACTCCAGCTCCTGCTCTTGTTCCTAAGAAAGTGACTCCAGCTCCTGCGCCCATTGGAAATTTACACTCCGACTCCTGTTTACACTGCGAAAGCTTGAAAGCAGAGTCTATTTTGCCACATGAGGTAAAATAACTGCTTGAACTATTTTGCCTTTGGCCAATATGGATGAGTATTGTCATGTTTTTAGTTATGGCAAGCAGGTATAGTGGTTTCTTGTCTGTGTTGGTCAACTGCAGGTCTTCCCTAACTTTAAATCCTAACTCATTTTGTATTTGAGTAGCCTATCGTACATCTCATTTTGCCTCATGAGGCAAATAATGCACCATGCTACCAAACTTGAAACCAAGAAATAGAATCATAAGTTGTTCTCATGTGAACTAAATCTCATTTGAGTCTTTCAGCTCTGACCTGAACTAAGTCATGTATAACTTTTTCATTTAACTCGTTGTGATTTAGGCGCAAGCACAATGAAACAAGAGCAAGACAACTACTGCTGCCTTTTCACTTTAGCCACTACGAATAAAACCACGTAGGCTACATTGAAAACACTTCATACCACTTTATTAACACACCTAATTTATTTATTTCATTGTATTTGAACTTGCAAGATGATAATGGCATGTTTAGGAATGGCATGAACTGCATTTCTGCTAGCTTGACTGAAACTGCACTGCTGTTGACGTTGTTGCATTTAAAGATACATATTACATGCATTGTTGTCTTCTACATTTCACTCAATCTAACAAATTGCGAATACTGCTCAAAACACGAATAAGCAAAGAGGTAAAACTTCCTGTAACTGACGCCCTGTGATGCAGCAGTTGAGCACAAGCTATGCTCCAATCAGATCAGAACACAGACCGCCAGTCTGCCACCCTCCCTCGCCCTCAACAGCCTGAAATAAATGACCGGCTAATTTATCCAAGAGAATAGAGCGAATATATTAATCTAACAATTAGCCTTTCAGAGAAAATTTAAATTTAATAAAATTATTTTTCCGACTCCAGTAAAAATTGAAATTCTCACTCCTACTCCAGTTCCGGGTCCGGTTTTCATTCAAAAATCCAGCTCGGGGTCCTGCTCCGGCTACGGCAAAAATCGTAGACTCCTTCCGGAGTCCACTCTGGCACTCCGGCTCCGTGATCACCTCTGCTGGTTGCTAGCTTAGAGCTTTAGACACTGTTGCCACCGCAGCTTCCCTAAAATAAACTAGATGAACCTAAAAAAAGACCAGAATAAACCAACCTGAAGCAGAAATAAACACAAAAAACGACAAAGCATAATGATGAAAATGTGCAAACTGGAATTTTATTCTACAAAAATGGTCACAATTATCTACATTAACACAACTTTCAGCAGTATTGTTTTCATTGCATACCAAACGAGTGCCAATAAAACTTCACATTGTCACTGCTTCTGGAATCTCAGTAATAATCATAAGATACTTTATAATATTGTCTCTTTTCAATCCAGTCCTGATATTCAAAATTGTATTTACCAGCTCTGCACTCGTTCTGTTTTCAATTTTGATTTTACAACGTTTATCTGGCCGAATACTCAATCCATTTCTGCACTAGAGAGTGGTATTGGCTACATAATATGCGTTGTGCAAAACCAGTCAGTTTTCCTTATGGGATTTCTCCAATGGCATCTCCATGCAAGCATACTTCAGTTCAATATGCCACTGTGTCAGTAACAATTCGCCAAAGCACAATTATCAAATTCTGCCACTGTTGTTCAATTTACTCATTGACTTCGCTTTCTTCGCCTTCTGCAGTATCCCAAATTTATCCAAAAACTAAATTAAAGGTCCTTGTTTCATCAGGCATTTGAAACAGACATCAATTACATTTCCTTCATTATTCATCATGATATATTTGAATGAGTTGGTACCCTGTACTTTCTTAAATGCTATTTAACATTTAAACTAGGCACAAGATGATAACTGAAATTGAGACATCGTTTGGATTTCTCTCAGATCCCTCATCTGACTCAGAACAAACCATGACTCTTATCAAGAGTTTCAGTTTCATAACCTAAATAAGGTCTTGGGTTAGAAAAATCAACTACATGACATGTTAACGGTTGCAGAATACTTGTTCTTGTTGGTACAAACAACGTTATGTTGGGACAGACTCTTGCTCAAAACAAAAGACTGGAAAAAAGCTTGCCTAGATTTTCCTTAAAACGCCAAAACCAGACATATATCATTCCTGGGAACACAGCTGATATCAGGCGTAAAACATCTTTAAAAAAAGTAAAAATAAACCAAAAAATTAAAAAATAACCAAAAAAATAAACTATAAACCAAATCGCAAAAAATTAAACCAAACGATTGCAAAATAAACCAGATTTGGTTTTAAAAAGACTAAAATGGCAACACTGGCTTCAGACACGAATGGAACTGAGGCAAGCGCGCTGGCGCATAAGGCACAGCTTTTTATAGTGTTTGTGTGACGTCAAAGAAACCGGGGCCGGGAATACATCACGTGACGTTTCTCAAACTTAAATATATGCATATGAGTAGGGTTGCCAGGTTGGCCCCTTGGGGCCAAATTTCAAAAATATGGTCCCAAATAACACTTCCTGGCCAAAAAATTTTCGTTTGGCCCTTTGGCTCTTTTTCAGGATAGATTTAGCCCCTTGCAAGAATTAAGTCTGACCACCCTGGTTCCTGTCTGAGAAACCATATTTTTTCACGTTTTTGAGTAATTGATTGCAGATTTTCACCATATTCCTATATTTTGAAGGTTTTCAATTGCAAAATTTTGTTAGGATCCTTAGATTTTCTGAGTTAATGTGAAAGGAAGTTCATCAGAATACCTGTTACTTGCTGCTGTTGTAGAGGCAGCAGTGAGAACTGTTACGTTACGTAACTCAGTACTTACTGTTATTCAGGCGGTGCACGTGTTTGTTGGTTTTGTTCAGTTTGTTGTAGATCCTTTTAGCACTTGTCGAGGATAGTAAATTTATCTCAGTTTATGGCTATAAATGGAAAATAAGTTGTTCACTTACGATCTTTCATCATGTACTTGTTTTGGTGTTGAGCTACAGTTGTGATTGAGGAACATTGCCACCTAATAAATTGCTAAGTATGGGTTCATGTGACTTTGCAATTGCTGTTAAAATTGGAAAAAATAGTTGACCCTTTTTCGGCCCCTTGAGTTTGGCTTTTTTCTGGACTAGATTCGACCCCTTGACAAGGGGTAGATTTGGCAACACTGCATGTGAGCATTTTTTTACAGTTTGTATCTTGAATAATCTTTAAACTCCGTTTTGGTTGAATGGCCAACTCCGTTTTGGTTGAATGCTTCAAAGTAATTTGAATTGTCATATGGGTTTGAAGTTTAACAGTTAGAGTCCAATATGCGTTTGCATAGGTGTGCATTCGTTTTCAAATTTCTTCATTTTAGGTCGAGGTGAGGTTGAATGGTCTGTAGTTGCTGCGTTGCCCTGAGCCACCTGAATGGAGAGTCGAACACACGACCCTTGGCGTAACAGCAATAGAGCTTCCCCGCTCGACTAAGTAGACTCTACTATTGCCGCTACGAATTGAACGTTTTATGTGGCGAATCACCACGCCACACTGTCCACCATTTATCAGAGGGGACCACGTATCCGGAGTGTCGGAGTCGACTCCGGCAGTATTCCGCGTTTTTCTTTCGGACCCGGAGTCATTTTTCCATTTCGGCAGTAGCAGGAGTCTGCGTGGTCATTTCTTAAGAAAAAAATGGATAAATTTCGGTTGAACTGATGGTAGCCGGAGTCTGAACAGGAGCCGGATTCACAAATTTGAAAAATTTCCGGACCTGGATTCAAAAATTTTGGTACTGGAGCGGAGTTGGAGTCTGAAAAAGTGAATCCGGCCACCTCTGCCATTTATAGATGTCGAAATAATTTATTTTAATGTAATCTATGCTGGAGAGACTTCGAGTCCGTTTTCTTGAAATATCTTGGTTGTTAATCTCTTCATCTTTGAAATTTGTTAGATGTTGGGACAAAAGGTCCCCAACCACGGGCGTCAGAAAGGGAGGCAGGGGGGCCTTGTCCCACGGATTTGGAAAATCTCAGCAAAATGGGTGTTTTCTTGATTTCGAGTGGGAAAAGCCAAATTTCACAACTTTTGTCCCCCCCTGGAAAAAATCATTCCGACGCTGTCCCCAACACGTACTATTAAACTAAGCCTAAGGCCTGAAGATCCAAGAAAGCCTCAAGCAAACTGCGCTACGCTTAGAGTCAATGGCCGGTGTATGATCATTTAGATTAAACTTCGTAAAAAAATTGTCTTAATTATTATTCACGAAATTTAGTTTTATTATACTTTCGTGGTGATAACGCCAGAGCCTACCAACGAGTTTCCATGAATCTCAATATGACGGTTGGCTAAGCCGCATGCCAACTATTGTGTCGACAGGTTTTTTTTAAGGCGTTTTAGGGACCCGATTCGAGTCCCTAGAATCAGAGAAAATTATCATCGGGTCCCTAAAATCAGAGAAATCGGGTCCCTACAGATCCAAACCGGGTTCCTAACAGTTTACATTAAAAAAAACTGGTGTCGATATATTCAAAGCACGCTGGCTGCGTTTGCTGAATCGTACCGATTGTTACATGTGACTCTATCAAAAGAACTTATGGCTGTTCATGTTTGAAATGCACCTGATCTGCGGCATAACTGACGGGTGGCAGGGGTGCCAACCCCCCCTTGCCAAGCTAAATGTAAAAAACGGGCCCCTACCTAGCTTGTATTTTGGTATTTACTATTGTTTTGGTTCAGTCGCCACGGTGGGCATTGGTGAGCTCAGCCCTTCCAAATTTAAATATGAAACACTATAAATTAGTAAAGACTTTATAAAATTTTTAGAATGTCAAGTTCCCATGCGCAAATTTAAACCCCTATTCAAGACTTTCTGGCGACGGTTCTGGTTTTTAACTTCACATCTTGTTACAGCCGTGGTAAGCGAGTTGCAACTTGGTCCTCACGTTGTGCTTAAGTCTTTATGCCGCCACACATACTATATAGGTGCGTGCAGTGTGTCTGTTTTTTTTTTTTGAACACAGATATAAAAAAGCAGATGTGATTCTTATAAAAAAACGTAGACCATGTGTTTTGTCAAATATTTCAATTGCGGCGTTTTCGGTTGGTTTGTCTGTGGCAGTTAATAATCTTGTTCCCGCCAGCCAAGCACGATTTCAACAATTCCGTGCAATTTAACGCTTTAGCGTCGAAGGCAGCAACAAATGCAGTGATCATTGACACTCCAGTAATGATTTAGAATTTTGACTGACCGTGGTTTCAAAGCGCCATTTTCGGATTTTCGCAAATTGATTAACGTTTTCCGTTTTTTTCCTCGCAACAGTGGGAGAGGGGCCTCACAGGTGGATTAGCCTAAAGCCTCGCATCAGTTAAATCCGGCCCTGGTCATAACATAATTCCTTGAACGAATGGAGCACGCTCCATGGGTTTTTGCCAGATGGCGGAAAGTTGTTTTCTAACGTAGCTTTACACGTGCATTATGGTTCAACCAGGGGCATTAGTTTCGACAAGAAACTCATCCGCTCACCTTTATGTTGGAAAACTTCGATGCAGACCTACTAACGGACAGTCCTGAAACTGTTTTTTTCGCTCTGGGGCTTCTAAAGTCATGCGTCAGTTATATGTTTGCCATATGCATTCCTCTTTTCACCACTGCCTGTCCTTTCAGTGCTGCCATCAGACATTAAAAATAAACTTGTAACATGACCGACCAATTTCGCACAGCCCAACAGAAAGTGGAGAACTGTGCTGGCGAAAGCGACCGCGTTTGTGTAATTACCTAATCTGAGCAGTGTTGCCACTCTACATTAACAAATTTCCCCTACGATAAGAATGAAAAATCCCTACATTTCCCTACACCAGGGGTCGGGAACCTATGGCTCGCGAGCCAGATGTGGGTCTTTTGATGACGGCATCTGGCTCGCTTGATAGTTTCTTAACACGATTGTTACGAATGGAACTTTTCTGCAATTTTCCTACAAAGCCATCGGCAACACCATGCAGCACCAGAAGTCGCGTTAACAGTAAGAAACATGTTACACTAGAACTCGTCTAATTCCTCATCGTTTAATTCGTCCATTCGCATTCGTCACTTTTTCATCGGTCCCGGCAAAATCCCTATCTTCTGTGTACATTTCTGTTCGTCTAATTCGCCATTGTCTAATTCGTTAATTTGCTCAATTCGTCACCTCTTTCTATCCCTGAGAAGCGTTTTGTTTGTCTAATTCTTCACTTGCAGTTTCGCTTNAGATGTCTAGCAGCTAGTACGTGTGGGAATTCAAACAAACTAAGGATCTTCATCTGAGAATTGTTGCACCTCGCATTTTGTTTATCGAATTTTACACGAGGTGCGACCCGTCTCCCCATCGAGAGAACGCGGAAATGTTTATTAAAGATTTAAAAGGTGCTTGATTAAATGGTGGAGTCCAGATAGGGCAGAGAAATTAATTGTTGTATTCAACCATAACGTCATAAACTTGTATTTTACTGCAAATAAGAGGACTATGTACGTATACAAGTTACTATGATCAAGTATACGAGCTTCTTTGATAGAGTTTTCACCTGTTTGCATAATTCGTCACTTCGCCTAATTCGCTCCTTTTTTCTAATCCCCTTGAGGTGACGACTTAGGCAAATTCTACTGCATTAGAGAAAATTCAGACATTTACTAGTGATTAAAATGGTTGATTTTGCTTAAAAATGCACACGTTAGTTAGTAAGTTGGTTGCATGTAGTGTTGAAGAATATTATATGGCTCTCGCGGAAATACAATTAAAATATGTAGGTTTCATGGCTCCCTTAGCCAAAAAGGTTCCCGACCCCTGCCCTACACAATCTGAAACAAAAAACGTAATCTGCAATCATCTTTAGCTGCAAAATCTGGCCCTGAAACACGATATACTGTATACGTTGCATAATTAAGAGTGCAAGATCAAAATTACATGTGTAAAACAAGCACCATTACACTTGCAGAAAACACCATTGCATAACCACATGTCATTTTTTTTTAACAATCTCAGTATCTTCTAAGATTAGCCAGCACCTTTCGCAATAAATCTTAAGCATAATCCTTTGCAACTCTCCAGCTGGTTGCAATTCACAAGGAAAAGGTCTCGTCAGTGATAGCACCAACAGCTTCAGAATTTTCAAATTTTTCAAAATATGTTTTCCTTGCATTCCCATGTAAATGCATAAGTCTTTGGTTGACTTCAAAGTCACCTGGAAAATTCTCACTAGACTAAGACTTAATTATTACTTCCAAACTGCACACAGCCAGTTAATCGCTCAGCTTGTTTTTGTTGTTATTCAACGGGAGAAAGTTATTTCAACCTCAGCAGTGCTTTGAGGTAATGCAGTTATAAACACATTGCGTAACAACTGTACTTTTCACCATTCGGTATTGTACTTGTACTGTACTGCAGTCTTCGCAAATTGGAATAGACTGGGCGGCACCTAACTTTCACTCAGAATGCAATTCTAGCCACCAGAAAGCTTGGCCACACTACAGTCCTTGCGTCAAAAATAACCCAGTAGGCCTACCCCTAGGATTGATTGCCTTCTGAATTGGTAAAAACGCATTTTCCAGTGCGTTTTGCAAGCGCACTAATGATAAATTGTTCACCAAACACATCCGTGAAGTATCACAAACGTAGAAACAAAACGATAAAAATTCTAAACACAAAAATCCCCACGGATCCCTGCAAAATGGCGATTTTTCCCTACTCTCTACAAAAGCCTAAAAATCCCTACCGTAGGGATTTTTCCCTACGAGTGGCATCACTGAATCTGAGTAAGGCTGGGAAGCTCTCACGTGGTAAGATATATCGGAACAATAGTGTTATTACGAAATAATTATATTGTTGACACTGTTCGGTAATAGAAGTTGGGTTGAAAGTCTATCTAGAGCAGGGGTTCCCAACCGGGGGTACTCGTACCCCCAAGGGGTACGAGATTGAACATCAAGGGGTACGAAGATCCTTGGGTCACAGAGCAGC
>JGI24159J19872_10010830_pt1 | contig 11972 bp, 9 predicted proteins | sample Ectturendosymbi4_FD_19872 | JGI IMG/M metagenome (IMG submission 19872) | reverse complement strand
AGCAAACAAAGAAGTTTTACTTCACAAAATCATCCCTCGGGCTGGATCCAACCACGCAATCATCCCGCGGGCTGGATCCAACCACCCGGATTTGGCCCATGGGCCGTATGTTTGACACCCCTGCTCTAGAGCAATATGATCTTTACGTTTCAACTGGATTCAAAATCCAGAAGTAATATTAGGTGAGAAATTACAAATTGTTGGTTTAAATTCTGATATCTTAAAAGTGATCCTGAATTATTTGAGGTATTCCGTAATAAGCTGTATCGTAAGTTGAACAAAAGATTTTAGATCTCATTGTCCCGGTTCATTTTATTTGGCAAACAAAGATTATGTGGAGTATGCTGAAAGGTAATTCTATAAATGGACAAACTTATGAGCAGATAAGAAAGGCTATCTATCACAACGCCACAGGTTAGAAAATTACCTACCCCTGGAAAGGTTGTTGAAAAGTTTGCTGTCAATACAATGTCTAAACAATTAAAAGACAATGAATTTGCTCGTGAATCCCTTAGGGATCTGACACAAATATAAAGAGAGAATAGGACACTCAAAACACTTGGAGTATTGCAAAGGACAAGGTTTATGTGGAAAAGAAGCCCTATAAAAGTATTAAGAGAAAAATTATTGGTTGTTGAATTACAATTGGATGTTTTTGGAGAAGATTCTATTTTGTTCAATAATCTTAAATATCGTCTTGGAAGAAAATTTCTAGTAGGTGAGTTTCATAAATATCGCACATTCGTTGAATTGACAAATAAATCAAAATAATTTTCAATGGCAAATTGACACTATTTGGGAGGTGTTATTTAATATAAGACCAAGAGAAGGATGTTATGGGTTACTAGAATCATTGTTACACATTTAAAATGTTGCAAAGGATAATTAGAATGGTTGTTGCTTTACAGTGTATCTTTCAACATATTTTAGTATTTTGAATAGCCTTATATTGTTTTCAGGTTTAAGTCATGGATCGAGTCATGATATACGTATGTTGATACTTGTGAGGAACGTATTTTAGATGTTCTTTTAACCTCATTCTTTATCGTTGTACTTTTTAAGTCTGCGAATTTATAATTGTTTTGTTTGGATTGTTTTGGGATTAAGAGCTAATATAGTACTCAACCATAAAAATTACAGCTGCACATATAAAGTGTTCTAAAGCCCTTCGTAACTTGCGCTTTGATTGGATTCAAGATCCAGAAGTAGTCTTGGATGAAAAGTTAAAAACTGTTGGTTTGGAATGTGAGTATTTAGAGACAGATCCGGAACTATTTAAAGTTTTTCACAACAAGCTATATTGGAGCTTGGAAGAAAGTACCACCCGCTTTAAGTCCTTGTGGTACCAGCTCACTTTAGATGACAAATAACCGATATGTGGCTCTTGATAAAATGTAAACTGACTAATGATTCTACCTATGACTACGTGCGAAGAGCAATATTAACTCCTTCTTTAATAAAGATGAGTAGTTTACTCCGCTAAAAGGACTTGAAAATAGTAAGGAAACCGGTAGATGGCCATATGCTAAAATGCAAATATTTTTGTTTGGAAACAGTTTCGGCAAATACAACTAAAATGTCGATAAAAGCTACTAAAAACTGTGTAGATGCCTCCAACATTGTTGTATTGACTCCGACTGTCGTTTTGGATACTGTTCATTTGCAAAGTTTTAGAGCAGATTGCGCTTGTCAAGTTGATGTACTGAATTCACGTTCTGAAAATTGGTTTGAGAGTTTTTAGAGTGCATTGATGAGACAGAAGCTGAACTGGATGCAATATTGAATGAATCATAAGATGACAATTTATTGTTTGATCAGATAGATTGCGTATTACAGGCAATTAAATCTGTGTGTTTTAATTGGTCCCAATGTCCTATACAGAGGCTGCAGAATCATTTGCAGGCCAATGGTTTAAAGACAGACGTTTTAGAAAATAATCTTATATATTTCAATGCATTTAAGCACAAATTGTATACAGAATTTCAGTGTTCCTTTCCGTGGTATTGTCCACTGCTTCAGTATGTAAACATACAAAATTTTCGCTGGCAAGCCATGTGGCTTTGGGAATTTCTTGTAAATACGCAGATAGATGAGAACACTTATGAGTAGTTGAAAATATAAATTGAACGGTAAACGAGAAGGAATAAAGGTAATCAAGGTGATCCAGCTTGCCAAGATGGTGAAGCTGTTTTAACTGATTTGAGTTTGATGATGGCGTTTTGACAAGACATTTGTTATGCGGAAGATGAAGTNAAAACAGTTGTGTTGGATTTTGAAGCCGAAGGTTTATTGACTGACAAGACAGTCTACATTTTTACTGATAATTATAAGTGTGAGTTCTGATTGGAGTCAGTATCTGATGATTGGGATATCAGCCCATCTTTTGAGGAACAATTTAGGGCTAGACATTTTATAGGAGAGCCCAGTGTTATTTTCATTTTTATTTTATAGGACAGCCCAGTGTTTAAGCGAAAGTTGTATAGCCAATTTCGAGATTCTTCTCAAGTATATCGACCACTTTTGAACTTGTAAATATTAACTATTATCGTTGACACGTGACTTGGTTTTGGGAATATTTAACAAGTATTCCTATATTAGGAACCATTTATGAGTAGATCTATACCATGGGTAATCTGTAAAAGAGTAAAGTGGTTTAGGACACTGTGTACAACTAAAGCTAAAAATGAGTAAATATCCAATAGATACAGGTCAAATGGACAAAGACGTACTCAGCTCAGGTTGTATGAAGTAATATTTATTGCAGAATTATATTTTTGTATTTTAGGTTCAAACTTGATGCATGTACATATTGTTTGTAAGCTGTTAGTTATAAAGTGTATACACCCTTTTGCGGCATATTCAGACTATAGGACTTCAATTTACCCTTGCTAAACATGTGTATTAAGATGTACGTAAACTTTCTGTTGCAGCCATTTCCTAAAAATGTAATAATTGCTTTGTAGTCGCCATGAGCAATTTTAATAGTGTGAACAGTAAAATGCTTCAAGATAGATTTGTACTCAATTCATCGGTTAAACGCATCCATCGTTGCAGATAACGACAAAACATCTCGGTGTATTTGATTATTGTAAATATTTTGTGGAACTTTTTGAGAAAATATTGTGGAAAAATCTAATTATGATTTTGGTTCTCATTGTAGACGAAAAGAGTAATTAATCTCCTCTATGTTGTATAAATACTAGTATTGATAATCTTTATAAAAATTGAAAGGATATATTTAAACTAGGTCACCGTGAACACTATTGTGGAAGACTGAAATATTGAAACGTTGCTACAGTCATGGTGATGTTACCAATATCTAAATTTCCAGTGTTAAACAATCGATATGCTACTTTGATCTGGGGAATCAGTACTGAGTGGTTGAGTGTCGGAGAAGCCTAAAACCAAGGCTTAGAAATTTTTGAAGAATTCAATATTTCTGGTATGGGAGTCAACGTAGCATCATCTGGTGTAACCCAATAGTAGATACTTACTTTAAAACGTATTTGTTATATTATATAGGGACACCGGCTTATTGTCATTTAGTCGCCTCTTGCGAATGACACTTTTTTCAAGATTTAATACGTTGTAATGGTCTTTTTGAATGGAATGGTTAATTAGATTAGCCATAGGTATTTAATTAAATCAGTGTTTCTATCATATGTTGATGATTTTGAAGAAAAAACATAATTTGGGTATTGTTCACAAGGTCATGAACCTGTTTTTATAACTTAAATTCGGAACGGTGTTAGTTGAAATATAGTATGAAGGTCACTGTGTATTGTTTTATTCATTTGTTCTATGAGAAAACCGTTTTTGAGTAACTGTTAGGCAAAACCGACTGCTGCTGAAAGTTTGAGTTTATAGTAAGCGCTAGAACATAGCTTGATGAAATGTATGACAATTTGTGTCGATTTGGACTATCTAACTGCCTTTTGTCGCTATTGATGTGTTTTTGAAATTTTTATAACTAGTTTTGGATATCAGATGACAGTTAATTGGGTATGATATTAAGGCTTAAGCCATGTATAAAACGTATCTGATATGCTATGTTGAAATGTCTGATCATCCTCGAATCCCAATATTTTGGGTAAGACAGATGTTTTTTTCGTGACCATGTGTGTTACAAAGGCACACTAGATTGGAATGGCCAATTAAATTATCAAAATGTTCTTAATTCCACTTGTATTTTTGCTAAATAATGTGGATTTTGTACATATTTAAATACATTCTGTTGATGTCCTTAATGGTAATGGAATTGATGGGCCTGAAATTGAGATAATTATAAACAATACTTGAATGGTTATCCTTGTTTTGTTTCGATTTAACATTTTATAGTTTAAGGACTTATTTCCGTAAGCATCCTTTCCTTATGCCTTTCGCTAGTAGTCAATTTCTATTGGACGTGTAACTTTAATATTACAGAAGTTGTTCTATTTAAAAATAGTTTGAAAAGTGAATGTGATGGCACTGTTATTTACTCATGAAGAAATTTTAATGCTGCTGAAATGTCAAAAATTCTTGGCTTTTTATTTACTAAAATAAATGTTATTAGGGTTGACGGGAATAAGATCTGGGTTGTCCAGAACGAAAGAGGAGTCGGTCAATATGTGCAAGAGGCTAGCTGAAAATTCATATTCTGAAAAAGACAGCAGTTTAGTGTCCTGTTAATGTCTATCATGTTAGCGGTTTCAACAGAGGTATCCAATCATATGTCGCCAAATCAAACCCATTTTACTCTTCCACCGCTGTTTTGTATATAATTGTTAAACCAAAATCGACTTGATTGTTTCCAAGATCTCCTGTAACATAAAGACAATTATGAAGATGATCAGGTTATAAACAATTTTAGTCCTAGTCAAAGTTTTCGTAAACAGTGTTTCGAAATTGTCAAGTTATAGTTATCAAAAAGGTAATGAGTTCTGTTTGGTATTAATTTTAGGCAGGTGGTATTTAAAAATAGTCTCCACCAAAATGAAATTAAATTATAGTTTAGGTATTTTAATCCAATCCTTGACCAAAGTCGTTGGTCTTGATAAGTTGTTTTTATAAGGAGACAATCCCAAATGAATCAAAATATTTCTAGGTTCAGGCAACTCGAAAATCTAAGCGAGTATTGCAAATCGTATAGCTGAAAAGTGAAATAAATTTTAGAAGGGTTTAAAAAGGGCATGAACAAAGTGAGGACTTGACAGGGATATGATGGTAAAATAACATGTTCCAGGAGTACAATAGTTTTGCTCTTCCCGAAAATGATTTTGATTTAATATTTTAAGGGGAAAGTTAACGCTTTTTAAATAATATTAAAATAGAATTTAGACATGGGCCATTTTCATTATAGCAATTATGCCGTGTCTCGGCGTTTTCGCCATTCACTAAATTAATAATTAATTCAAAATTTAATATAAGAAATTTCAACAAATGAAAGTTTGAGACCGATACGTATAATTGTAGTACGTAATCAATTTCGCCCATAGTAAATAGATGTCTCTACTCCTTTCTTGAGAAATTTTCTCAAAAGCAAATTTCTTTTCATAATCAATTTTTCCATCGTATCGTTAGTTAATTATTTGTTCAATTATAAGCACAAATTAAAAATATCATATCAAGGTACTACTGAGGTAACATTACTGTATATAGTAGCTCCCGAAGATGTATACAAATAATAATAGTGGTGGTAGTCCGGGTAGTAGTGAATATGATCCGCAATCCTAAACTTAAAAGAGCTGATAATGTTATTTTTTCATTTCTAAACTGTTATTCATAGACGACATCTGGATATAAATCAGTGATGGTATCTAGTATTAAGAGGGATTTTTGAATAATTTCAGGACATAATAACGTCCAGGTCACTCCCCACTGTCCGAGCATAACGTTTTATAATTAATTTTATCAAAGATTGATTTCTTTCCACACCGCTAGCTTGGTTACTGAATTTCGTCATTATTTGAAATAAACGTATACGGTCATTTTCGTTGGTAATAGATTCTAGTTGATCCTTCAAACATAAAAGTGAAGAATTAAAAGGTCGTACTTGCATTTGATAATAGTCATAATTCTTTACCCTCTCTATAGTGAAATTATTGTGTTAATCAGACTGCAATAGCATCTGCTGTGTTTGCTTTTCCAAATAGGGGAAAATTAAACTGTCTCGACTCGTGGATAAGATTTTCATTAATCGAATACATAAAATGTAAAGAAAACCGTTTAGTATCAAAAAGTTTAGAAAAATGGTACTATCTGAACTAATTTCTTATAACATCGGAAAAAATCACGTCGGAGTTCCAACTGTGGAAAATGTGCTTTACAAAATGTTTCATATTTTAGACAATCTTCCCAATTCGTGATGTTTGTTGATAATTGTAAAAGTGTTTTTCCTAATCTGCCCAAAGTAGGTGTGCAATAAATATGATTTTCAAGATCCGAACATTGTGATGGGCTAGTATAATATGTCTTTGGTTCTAAAGCGACAAAACTTCCCAAATCGGATCCTGGTAAAGTCCATTGAGTATTTTCACAATGTATATACGAACGCCAATAAGAAAATATGGAATTTCTTGATCGTAAGGAAAGTGGCACAAGGTAATATCTAAGGAAAGGTGTATCACGATCCAAGAACGTGGTCTACGTTTTATACTCCGACGCCATTCAAGGCACAATCTGTCGGGTAAGGGCTTTTATATGATATGTTCGGCCTGGTATATCGAATTTGTCCTGCATGGGTCCGGTTTTGCACTTCCGAATCGGATAAGGTGGGAATTAGTATTAATTTTAAAAGTTACATTCTTCTAGAAAGTGGGCGTTTACAACATTTTTTACATGATGCGTTACATCAATCGAATGAATGGTGGGCATAGGTAACAGGGACTGGTTTATTGCATAAGCTAAGATCAATCATCAAAATTTAATTTCCAAGAGATCTAATGGCATTTTTCAAAAAATAAAGTCAAAATATAAAGGGATGAAGATATTTTTTTATGAAAGTAAGGTGATATGAATTCAAGACCCTTGGATTATTTATGTAAGGAATCTGAAAGTATGAAGGACGTGGCAAATGCAAAGACACTACTTCGTATCCGGGTATTTTTTTGTTATTTTGTTCTAGCAGGGTCGTTCAATTATCCGGATATCCTGCTTAGCTTTTGACAAATCGCACAGTTTTATTTAAAAATAACGAGTTTCATATTCCAAAGATATCTGATATTTTTCTAGTATTAACACAGCATTCTTTCCTTGATTAAACACAAGGTTGGGCAAAGGTTCCAATTTATTAATACAATTTCTCGTTCGAGGTAGACTGACAGCTATTGCAAAATGTAGGTGCAGGATTAAAATATTCATAACAGCTTGATGGTTGCTTCATAATTCTAAAGGTTCGTCTTATTCCGTCAAACATCTAGTATAGTATCATTTTATCAAATTTCTTTTTTTTAACTCAATTATTACAGAAGCTAAAGAGCACTACAATTTGTTGGTATCAGACGCTAAGGGTAAGCAGTTTGTTTTATAATGACCTAAACAGATCTTGTTTTCACCATCGTTTATGTTTGATCGGATAAATAATATTACAGTTTTTACTAGGGGAGTAGATAGCTGGGGCCAAACTTCAAACCCAATCATTTATTAATTAAATTTACGTTTAGGTAAAACCGAATCATATAATGTTAGTTTCTCAGGTGATGTCTACTCATCGGGTGGACGAATAAGAGTATATGCAATGGTTCAGCTATGAGTTAATCAAAAGTTATTTTATTTGCGGGTACGGTCATTGGTTTGGTCTGTCAAAAGTTAATGTAAAAGTTAAAATTGGAGGCTTACATCGAATATACAATAGTTGGGTATCATTAGTTCTAAAAGATTAATATTAATAAGTTACATCAAATCAAAATTTTTATATTTGCATTATATCAGGGGCAATTACTAGAATAATGAATAGGGATTTCCGGATTATGTCATAACAACTAGACGTTTTAGTAAAAGGGATTTGTGATTAATTTTTAATTTTCCTATGTAAATGATCATTTGTTACTGAATGAAATCGTTTTTTTTTTTAATAAGGTAATATTGATCATGGCGAACTCGTTTACAATCATTTTGGGGTGTTAACATAAAGGAGCGTCTACGCTTCCTTGGTCTAAACTAGATGTTTTAATATATGTAATCGAACCTTTGTTTAATCAATGGAATCCCCTTACACTCTTAGATCCTAGTGTAGGGTTCTGATTGACTGGTTCGTTAATGCGAGTATATCATAAGTGGTTGTGGCGCTCGTTTTCTCAAAGGTAATCTATAAAAAAGAGTTCTCGCGTTTTACGTTTTTCAAAAACATATCATCTTATAGCGTTTAGCTATTAATTTCAATTAAAATTTCATTCTAAAACAAATAGCAAGCAGAATATTATTTTTCTATCTCGTTTCGTTAATTTTATGAAAAGAAAGGATTATTTATATATAATTCTAGATGTAACCGAGATTCAATGTATTTTAAACTATTTCCGCCCAAGGTTTTTAAAATTGGCAGCATAGTATCGAATTTTCTGGCATTGTACAAGCTGAATTTGATCCAAGGTTGAGAGATGGATCAGGTAACAATGCCAATGTTAAGATGGTGGTTATCGTGTTGACCTGGACTTGCTAACGTTTATAAGGTAGGGATGTAAAAATACATCATTTCTGAATATGTTATTTAATATCGTAGTTGCAAGTTTATTGTTTTATTAGTAAAAATAAATGTTTCAATTTATAATTTAACGACTGTAATTTTGGATAATAACAACAATTTTCAACTATATGCGAAACGTGGGTGTTATCTATGAATCTCAGTGGGCTTGTAAAGGATTATTTTACAAAAGTACTAGCATATGTCCTTAATGCCATAAAGGAAGCTAATGGGGTTTTTGTTTCACGATGAGCCCTCAGATGTTTTAACATCTTTTAAAATCCCTCGAAATTTAGGAAAGAGAAGATTACGATTATTAAATGCGAAAAACGGGGACAGTCTTCATTTAATTCTTGCACCAAGCAATTTCATGTTACTAATTTAGATTTCTTGGGACCAGAGTTTTTGTTAAAAAGCATCTTTAGTAGTCTTAATATCAGTGAACTAGGTAAGATGTGTCTAATCTAGGCACTAAACACAGTCGTCAATGAATTTTTAGGCATTAATTTTAAAATTTTAGGTCTATAGCGTATGATCTGTCTTTTAAAAATTTTACCAATAATTGGTTTATTAATAACCGTATTGAAGTATAGTTGGAATCCTCAAAAAGTTTAAAATGTGGTTAAAACAAATCATGTTTTCAATGGCAAACGTTTTACGTAAGTTTGAAATTAAAATAGGCTCACATAAAATATCACTATTAGTCAGGGATTTAAAATTTTCAAGAAACCTAAAAGTTTAGGAGAAATCAAAACAAGAAACGTAGATAAAGTTCTCAATACTCTCGAAGCCCAGCCGAACCGTATCATATTGTCAATCCAATTCAACTAAACCTCAAAATCGCCGGGGACAAAAAGTTGGTTAGTGTTTAAGTTTAATATATGTTCGCATGAAGTATCACTACTAATCGAAGATTTAAAAATTTCAAAGAAACGTAAAACTTAAAAAAGCCTATTTCAGAATGTGTACGTATAAGTATGTTTAAACAGATATTCGTTTCATTTCCAAAATTATTATTCAAATACGAGTTTTGTAAGTAGTTGATCACATTAAATAGAAAATAAAGATACATATTATGTCATTCGAAATAGTCTTGCATCAATTCGTTAGTGTCTATTAGAATTCTAGAATCAAGAGTCTGAAATGATTTACTCCCAATTTTGTATTTTAGTTTCTTCTCAAAGATTCTATTCCACTTCGTATTGACTATACAAACGAGCCGTTTCGGGCCTGCCTCAGCATTCGAATCTTTGTCAAGAGCTACATTACTGGATGGTGGAATATGTCATTGCTATCGACTACCATGAACGAAGAAATCTTTAAAAATGAAACGATCATAGCCTTTCAATGTCGATATCTGGATCCTATTTCTGCCTTAAAACAGGCTAAGGATATTTTCAAGTACAGCGGAGCAGTACCTCTACCGGACCTAGCTTTATTCCGCATAGTGTGGTTCACTGGAAGAGGACGTCCTTACCACAATTGGACTTACATTCGTTTTAGCTTTCCGGTTCCCAAACAACTTCATTCCCATAATTCTTGGGATCTACCTAGGTTTATAAATGATTTTGAAACTTCGGGCAGGCAGCTTATTGAAACCGAACCTGCTGCCATCAGATTTCGAGGCAAATAATGTCATCCGTTGTTTATTTCCGTTTTCGTTCTTTTATTGATTTTCTTATAAGATCGTCTTCATTAAATTATTCGATTTCCGAAATTCGTGTCGTTTTTGATGTTTAAGGTGGTAGTATTATAATTTTAAATTTATAGATTTTACCGAGATTCTGGACTAATAAACGTCAATTCTCCCGCGTCAATGGTGACATAGGAAGGTTTCAACCAAAAAAGAAGGAATGTGGTTATTTTAGGACGAACACAGATTTATATTTCATTCTAGATTTCCCCTAAAATGTCTTCAAAAAGAATCTTGTTTCAATTTTACGATACAAAGTTGGATATTTCTTGGTACGAGTATAAATCGCCTTGTAATGGTATCGGTTTTATAAAACAACAAATTTAGTAGTAGGAGATTTTAATGTGGGTTGAGCTTTTGTAAACATAGGTGTTCAAGGGCAATTTGTATTTATATATTCATAGCGTTCGATCAATGGTATTGTCTAGACTCCAGGTTTTTATGTTAGACTTTAATCACTGTCTTATTTTAATCCTAGTGTCCACGTTTTTAGGGCTTCAAATCCAAGACAAATTTTCTTCGATAGAGCTGTTTTGTAAAAGTTCTATCACCAATGCTTTACGCATACCTTCTATCCTATTGCTATTCAGCTTACGGCTGGCTGTCCAAACAGACAGAGTCAAAATCACAAGGTTTCGTAGTCTTCCGGTATACGCGTACAATTTCAGGTCACATTGCATCAGCAAATGCACAAGTGCGCCACGACAACAATAAAACGCATAAGTACTAGGCATGAAATCAGCTGATGATTTCGGTGTTCCTGAAAAGCAATGTAAAACATAAGGTTAGATGATAAAATACCATCTTTTTATACGTTAATTTTTAACAACAATTTTTCTTCCACACTCATTTGTCGTCTAAGGTTTTTGATTTTTCAATCAAAACTGTTTCCGGGTTTTTGAGCTAGTTGAAAGACAATTTACAGAAATTTTTTAAAGCGTTTTCATGACTATTTAAATTAATTCATCCAGACTAGTTGGCCAAGACAATGTTTTAAATAGTTAAAAAGAGTTATCGTTCCAATGGGGCTATTATATAAGAGTAAGATAGTGTAAATTTTTTGCAAATCTTAACGACCAAGAGCATTTTTACGCCCATAAAGATATTGAGACACCAAATAACAATTCATAGACTTACCACTTGTTTCCATAATATTATAAGCCTTTCTAATAGACGTCTGATTTGGTGACTTTTATATTCCCCTGTAAGTCACTCCTATTCTGTTCTTGTTTTCAGCATACCAGATTCTATTCTGTCTAAATTTCCTATTTGCTGTGCTGATTCACATATTCCAGGTATGATTAAGGGTCTCACTCTCTCCCCATTAAAAGAAAAGGTCAGCATTATAGCTTAAAGTAGTTAAGTGCATGTTTTTGTTAGATTATTTTGGGTTAATATCACTAGGGTTATATAAAAGTCGAGCTTAGGTAGTACCCTTTTAAGCTAGGCACTGCCTTATTTTTAATAAAAACATACCTCACTGGTGGCACCATTTTTTGTGTTGCGGTTCCCCTCCAGAAAGAAGCAAACCACAACACATTTTGGACAATTCCGCAAGAGCACTGGTCCATAGGAATGTCCATGGCACGCCCAAGTTAACAATTAAGAAACCTGGACCCG
>JGI24159J19872_10010829_pt1 | contig 11972 bp, 11 predicted proteins | sample Ectturendosymbi4_FD_19872 | JGI IMG/M metagenome (IMG submission 19872) | reverse complement strand
TAGAGCAAATGAAAACACAATGGCACAATAGCTGATCAGTGTAAACAAAGACGGGCGCCGTGTCATATAGGACTGGCGAAAGACCGTGGCGGTCATCTGGTCAACCAACCCAGGAGTTTAGTGTATGTTTTGTGCCTCAGTAAACCATTGCCTGTGTACCCAAGAGTTGCTTATCTTTGTGTAGTAGCTTACTTCGACCCCACTGCTTTTGCCAACGTCTTCTTCAGGCTACCGGTTTGCGTGACGCACCTAAACAAATTTAGACTGGCAGGCGTACAGTACCTATGCCTCAAAAGCCTGGTGCTATTTTGCAAATTCCTTAGGTAGTGTGCGGGTACTTGTTTTATAAAAATCCCAATGCGCTGAAAATTCGTTTGACCTTACCTTGTTCAGTACTATTGAATATATTTTTAGCCCAAAGGGACTTTTCGTTCATTACGCAAACTACAGTGTATCTGAAATAACTACTGCACCGCTTACAGTGCCAAGCAGAAAATAGCGGAAGTACTTAGTGTACATAGGATTAGTGTTAATGATACATTGTTTCACTTGCCCACATATTTCGTTTGCGCAGCTGACCTCAAAGAAAACAACAGAATCAGTGCCGAGCAGATTAATTTTTGTAGATTTCTGCTGCTTCGAACATGAAACCAGCGCAGGTCGTTAATCAACATGAACGAAGCCAGATATTCAGCGACAAAAACATTCCTGCTAGCGGTGACCAAAGTTAAGGCCCCTCCCCGCCTTAACACGTGGCGACCAACCGCTGCCTAAAGCGTCGCCTCCGAACTAGTATGAAGGAGGCTATCGATGCTTGCAAGCGTTTGGATCGCTTCAAAAATGATCTGCAGGTGGTGATAATCAATTTGGCAACATGGAAATCCAGTTATAACAGACCTGACGTTTGCTGGAGAACGAATTTAACGACGCGGACTTATTTCCGCAAAACTGTTTCCTCTAACCACCAATAGCCTCTGAATCACAAATAAAAATAAAACGTTTGCAGCAATGTCTTGTGGGTCAAGGCAAAGTACAGTACAACCATACAGAGAAAATGGGATCGTTCACCCGCCCGTTACAACCACAGGATGGACGCGTAAGTTCAGCGTGACTGCGTAGAGCAAAACGCTTTGCAATTCCGATCCACAGAAACTTCGACAGCTCGTTTTGCTGCTCTCATGACACGCCGTGACTTGAGAAACTGCTGAAACGACGGTGATGACGGCGCATGAAACCTCGGGGCATAACACTGATATCAACGCAACGGACAGGTAAACAACTCCTGTTTCAAGGACTTCTGCGTTGCAAACACCATGATCAATATCTGCAGGTGTCGCCTCCTAGTTCGTTATTACTTTCCTTGCAGAACAATAACAAACCATGGATTCCCGATGGAAATTCAGTGCACTCACCAGAGGGTCCAGCTTTGATGTAAACAGACCGTGCAAACCTTACGGTGCTGGTTCGTGCATTATTTGCATGCGTATTTTACACAGAACGTAAGGCCGACAATGCTAATATTCTGATAAAATTCTGGAAGAAGCACTGAGCCGTGCCGGTGTAGTTGACTTTATTTGTAGCACGATCACGCTTGTTAACAGGAAGCGATGTGCGAAAAAATCAAACTAATAGAATAAGGAACCGAATCGATTCATAACCAGTGAAGTTGGGAACGTTCGACTCTGGTAAAGTTGTCGAGTCATAACCCTAAAAAGTTTAAACAGAAACGGCAGCACTGCGACTTGCTTAAACGGTAACAGCGAGGCCTATTTTCAATCTTCAGTCGTACGGCGTGGATTGTCATGCTAACACAACGTTCTACCCATTTTCAACTTTCGAGCGAGAAACGCATAAACGAAAATCAATATAAAGCAACAAAGGTTCGCGAAAGATCAGCTTGCATTGTCCGGACGTTCGTCTTGAGTTGGAGTTGGGCTGCGTTGCTCGCGTTTCACGTCTGGCATGCATAAATAACATCGATCAGTACAAACTAACACAGCTTTGGTTGTATAGTTCATGTATATACACTCACAAGCGCACCATACGGTTTCAAATTAGTCAAGGTTGGCTAAATTGAAACCACGATGTGAATATTTTTTAGACTATGCATCAATTCCGCACTAACGCGTGTGGTAACGAGAGTAAGCACTCATCGCGCGCAGTGTTAGCACGACACGAAACTGCAAAAGACCACTGCTGGACGAAAAGGAAAAAGGCAACTAACTGATGATGTCACCGCGAAGCATTGCAACACCACAGCCGATGAAGACAAAATTACGTTTGGCGTTAATCGAATCGAACACATAACACCACATTTCCCCATGGTCTTTCTCCGTCAAATGGTGCCCATGACTTTCACACTTTGAAATAAGCACCGCCTATTTAAACCCTGATCTGCTCTATGTCTGCAACTTCCCAGGTGGTCTAGTGGTTAGGATTCGTGGCTCTCACCCACGCGGCCCGGGTTCGATTCCCGGTCTGGGAACCTTTGTTTAGTGTTTTCTCGTCCAGTTCATCTGACTTATTTCTGTCAGTTTTTCATGTTTTATCCTTAGAATGTGGCTGTAACGCTCATTTTACCGGTACATATCATCGAGTTTAAAGATTTAACCCCGCACCAACACGCTTCACACATGGAGTANCTGATATGAACGCATGTGCGTTATGACGGATGGNATGTTTTTGTCTCAAAACTAAAAAGCAACCGCAATTGCTTTTTGCTTTAGCACGTTGCATGGCAAATTGAAAATATATGATGTGATTGTGTTTTCGTTGCTTTTAAGTTGGCCTTATCCGGAAACTGATGACCGTTAATATGGTCGTTTGCCAACAGCGAGAAGCACAAATGGAACCAAGTGTACAGTGACGCATTTTATTTGGAATAGTGGTGACCTTTCTCACTTGTAACTGACGTTACCTGTTTTAAAATTTACTCCCAAAAATGAGGCTGAGCCGTCACTCTCCCGGCTGTACCACTGCATATGAGCCGACTCGAGATCTGACTCGCACATAAAAACGACGAACTGTGCCCAGTCGATCCACGCAGAAGCGTGAGCAAAGAATCAAAAGCCGTCAACGTGTGGAAGTAAAGCTAAGCTTTACTGTAAATAGCACAAAAACGCTGGAAAAAATCGAAGCTATCAAGCTGAAGTATACCCGAGTGACCAGGGCAAAGTACCATCCATGTCAAAACGGCTGAGTCAATTAAACGCAGACTGTGCTGCAGAAAAGTGCGGCACAACGCCACTTTTTTTGGGTATTGTTTTTGTTCTGTGAACAATTACCGACGTGTTTTGCAAAAAATGGTGCTTGATGTGCAAATCCCTGCGCGAAACCAGGGTCGCACTTACAATTTAAGACGCGGTTCTATCAGATTTGTTGTTGATCAGATGAACAGGTAAGCTGCATGCACGGCTGCGGTTTCACGTAATAACACATGATATGATCACCCGAGCAGGAATGCCACCTTGTTCTACATAACGACCATCTCTATTTCAACTTCTTTTGATGTGACAACTATTGCTTCATTGGTTTTGCAAACATCAAATGCACGAGGAACGTGTTATTTCGCGAAACTGTAGTTGCAAGCAGTTTTATAACCCGGTTCAACCAGATGTGAAACTACACACAACGGTCGCAAGTAAAAGCGCAAGTGACACTACACACAACGGTCTTTGAAGACAATGCAGCACTACCAAGCGAAGGAAAGGTGTACATTAAAATATCTTCACTATTCTCTCACACGGTGCATTTCACGCGGGAGTTCTGCGTTGCTGTAAAAAAATTACTCACCAATAGATATCTGAGGTGGCAGTACACCTGGTGGAGGTATCAGGACGTTAGGCGGGGGAATCCCGTATGGTATCGGCAGACCCGACGGCAGGACCATAGGAGGAGGGGCCTGCGTCAGCAGTCCTGGAATGAGTGGAGGTGGAGCGCCGGTGACCATGGCAGCAGCAGCTGAGACGGAAGCTGAAACAGATCGCAACCGTTGACTATTGCTCAACAGACTAATTCGTTAGCTAGCTGGAGCCTTGAAAGTAGACTCCCAGTCTGGGAAACACAAAAGATTGCAACACGACCGCTCAATTCAGAATTGCAAAGGCTGTACACGCTTGACCATTTGAGTATATTTTCGCAACAGTTATGACCAAAAAAGTAAACAAGTATACTGCTCCTACATCTTACAACATTTTTGCGGAAAAAGTTGGCGCAATGTTTGCGATTCGCTATGATCCTTAAATCAGGTTTGCACTTAAGCTGCATCAAATAAAGTAACGCTTACCAACGGATGTGAGGTTTGGTATTGGAGGTGCTGTCTGATCAACAGTGGTCGGTGCAACTGCCGGGTTAGCAGCAGAACTAACGGCAAAGGTATCAACACTTGAATGAGGAACTGGAAGAATAAAAACATGAAACATATCAATTGATAGTAGACTGTCACAAAGACCTTTATTTCTGATAGTGATGCAAAAGAACGTTTCCTTCGGAAAGCTAAACAGGATTTGTAACAATTTTGAAGTGGATCAAAGCGATAAGAGGTGATAGTTGTTAGTTACCTGAGCTTAACAAAAACTCTTACGCGATTACGAGCATATACAAAAAAATTTAAATACATATGTATATTATCACATGTGAAAACAAACGTACAAACAAATGTACAGTAAACGTTAAGAAACAAACCCTTCGCTTTATCAAAAGAAGGCTGGTTTAAATACTGCAAATCCTTCACAAAGGGTTGTGAAATAGAGATGAACGGATTTAAGTTTTTCAAATCCAAGACTAATCCAACAATTTCATTTCAAAATCCAAATCCTGTTTAAATCCAAAATCCTATCAATCGTGCTCTGCTGAAGGCAAAATAGCCCCCACAATAGCGTTTGCCTCATGAGACAAAATAGGCACTACTGAAGATGCGGCGCTGACGTTTAATGGATTTCCTAGCAAAGCAATTTGCGATCAGATTCGGCTGCGTCACTCTGGTGGTGTCTTGATGCTAGGTTGTATGTGTCACTTTACCTTAAAGATTATGGGTCAAGTAAAGTGACTGGATCAATGAAAGTCACAGATTCCTTAACTTTGATGACACGATACATAAGGGAGCAGGCTTGTGCCTTGCATCCCTGGACAAATGTCAATGCTCCAATTTAAACAAACCTGATGAAGCCTGCAACTTCAACGGGTGTGGAAAACTGCACCGAAGCAAAATTACAGATTAAATGCAATAATCTACAGTTGGGATACAAAATTGAAAGTTGCGAAGATTCTGAACAAGATTATCAAATCCAATCCAAATCCGGTCAAACAGAGTTAATAAAATCCAAATCCATCAAAAAGCTGAAAATCCGCAGGATTTAAATCCAACTCCATGTTCATCTCTGTTGTGAGAGCACAGCATGGCAGGCACATTCCTCGAACGCCTTACTTCAACCCTGTATAAAAACGCGTTCAAAAAGTCCGTCATCTCCGCAAGCGATAAAATCGGGAATAAGCAAACGTTGAGCCACATAAACTATTTTCATATCGCCGCAGAAGTTTATCCGAGTTTGTCTTAAGTTTATCCAAAAGGAATGTTCAGTGTTCACCCGACGTTGTACGACTGTTCAAGGCTTTTTGATACGCTGTACAGTAGTTTCCCGCTGCACAGCTACTGGGATCTGATCGGCTTTAAGATGCTGAGCTAAAGCTTAATCTGCAAGAAGCGCGTCCCTAACGTGTTTTCTTTCACACGCAAGCACGAAATGCACGCAAAATTTTTGACCCTCAGAGGGAAACATTGGCCATATCCAAGGAGGCGGCCCGTTCGACAATGCATTTGAAGATGAATAAATCAGCGCAAATGCTGCACGAGCAATGGGCTGATTTCAGGGATTGACAGGTTTGTAAAGCGTAAAATGCGTTTTGCAATGTCAGCTGGCCTCTTGTTGCAATAGCACGCAACTGGCTAGTAGCTACTTGTACAAACGTCAATGATAGAGGAAATAATGCAGACTGTTTGCAGTGTCATAAAAGAAAAAGCTCCACCGCGTGAATATGGTGACGACATTGCAAAATACCACCAACGCATATGCTATATGCATTCGGCCCTAACCAACGAAGTTCACCAGCAGACAACTGCGTCGTACTTGAGCCGGCGGTTGGATCTGCTGAAGGAAAGGCTCCCTCGTTCTCGCTGCGTGGTTCTTCCTTCACATTCCGCTGTTGGAAACTTGCCAGCGCTTTTGCTCGCTCCTTCAACTCCTGGTTCTTTCGCTCGGATTCTTGAGCCTGAAAGCGAAATCAGCAGCTGAGTTGCAACGGTAAGCTGATGGCTCCAAGGGGCGGTAAATACGAGTGACATTGAGACACAACGATTTAAATACACGCTTATTACAAATGGAAGAAATAAAAGACGCACACAACAAAAAACAAAGACCCAAAACCACAGAATCAAAGGTTATATGAACTTGAGATATAGAAGCGCTTAGATAACAGCTCACACTAAACGGGAGTTTTCCAAAAATAACTCAAACACGCGCAATCGAGTTGCTTGTGTGTCACAAACAGTGTTGAGTTGCCGTCACCTTCGTGAATTAGAACGGCTGCTCCAGTGGCACCTGAAACGCGTGAAAACGAATCGATTCTACCGAGCAGTGACTGCACAGCTTCACAGTTGTACTACTGCGAAAAAGATTTAGAAATTGAATTCAGAATAAAAGCCCTGATAATTCCTACTTCACGAACCAGACGAATTAGGAAATTTAGCCCATATCTGACACGTTGCATGCGTAAACCTTTTGCTGAAAAATGCTTGCAGGAATTTGCTGAAAAGGCACTCGCAACAAACTTACCTGTTCTTCATTCTTCTTCCGTTGCTCTCTTTGCGCCTTCTCCATTTCTTCTTTCTGTCTCTGTTCCTGCTCCTGTCGCTCCCACTCCTGAGCCACTCTCTGCTGTTCAGCTCTGGCTTTCAGTCGCAGTTCTTCCAGCGCCCTCTGCTGGGCGAGGGCTTCCAATTCGGCCCTCCGTTGTTCAGGGGTCGATTCGAGGATGGTTATGATGGCAGGTGAGATGTGCTGGCGCTGTGACGTAAACAAGGACGAACGTTATGCAAGCGAAGCCTGTCATCACAGATAATATTAAAGACCAGCACACGCACGCACAGTAAACACTGAAACTGGCTTTGAGTTTAGATTCATGCGACGTCATTGTGTTCAGCAATAGCAATGTTATCGGGAAATCATCTTTATTGTTAAATAGAACGCTGTATGATCCGCAGATGTCCCAGTTCAAACTAGCGGGACTCTACAACTAATTCCTTGTTTAACCAGCGTTCATTCATTCACTTTCACACCCGCTAACTGCTTTCGTTGTACAACTGATGCCACTATGTCACAGGACACGTGTTTTGCAAACACCTCAACAAATAACGGGTAGCTCAATAACTTTGTCCGACACAAATTCCTGCACCAGCAACTCATATCTCAATTCTAGTTTGCCAAGTATTGTTAGATTGCGTGCATCATCAATAGTTGCCCACGAGCGCCGCCTGGTGAACAAATCCGACGCTAATGCGAACATTTTAACGATTTCAACTATAAGCTTTTCAGAGAAGATGCGATCTTGCCAACTTCTAGTTTTGTGATTACGCATCAGCAGAACTTTCTCTTACCCGAAAACAATTTCTGGCACAAAAGAGTTCATGTTATCACTCAGCAAATACAGCTAAAGGTAGAGCGCGGTAAACCGTAGGCAAGAGAGACGATTTACCTGGGCCGGCGTGAACTTCTTGATATACTGCAGGAGAGGTTCGCGCATTTCGGGAAGGGTTTCAAAGACATTTGAAAGTTGTGCGGGTGGCAGCTGCAGAAGGACTTGGAACGACTGTGGCTTCATCCTCTGCCACAACAAAAACGCAATATCAACCGACAAGGCTGCATAGTAGTACAAAGCGCTTATAAAAGTTAACAGCAGGGTAACAGTAGATGCCGGGTACCAGAGGTGGGCACGAATCAGGACTGGGGTAATTTTGGCCTAATCAACACTGAACCGTACTGATAAAATTTTTGTTGCTTGAATGTAATTTTTGCAACCATATTAAAAGTTTTAGTTTTAATCCGTATTTATAGATCAACTGGCAGAGGTAATGAAGCGCAAATTTGTCACGGTTTAGACCCTTTACGTACGAGCGTCATCAGCAACTATTTCCCGCCTACAGGATTCGTCTTGGTCAATCGGCACTTGGCTGGGAAAGGCAGTGCATTGCTGTGTGCATGTGTACGGCGCACCTTGTCCACATACTACACATTTGGCCGCATTATTTGTTGCTGTATTGTGGTAGTGCTGTGATGCCGAGACTTGATTGCTCTACATGCCATACTTTCTTGAGGATTGTGTATATATATATTGGGTTATTCAGAGATTGATTTGCAGCTTTGATTTGAACTGCAGAGTACATTGAGCAGCTTAGGGATTATGACTCAGTTTCGTTTCTTAAAGCGACGATGTCAAAAAGCTGTGGCTCAGTTGCAGAAGTGACTTCGCTTCTGAAGCAGGAAATTCGAATGAAGAATAGAAGAAGATTCTATTTGAATAAGAGCTAATGATGCCACTTCATAGGCGAATATATATTCTGTAAGATCTTGCTGTCTGATTCTTTGCTGGGAAAGGATTTCCTTCGATAGACAGTATGAAGAAGAATGTTGAAAACGTAAAAACCGCAGTTTGGAAAGATTTTGAAACCCTGCATTATGCAGATGGCATTTATACTGATTATACATGGTGTAAAAATGGTGAGCAAGCCTTTAAACATGAAAAAAATCTTGTGGTACTACTCATTTCAAGAACCACAGCGAGCGACGTTTCAATATGCACAAGAATTGAGGAAGGGCGTAACATGAAAACAGCTAACCGCTGTCCTTCAAAAAGTCAAAAACTACCTAAATCTTCAATAGAAGAAGTTACCAATCCGCAGTCGCTTAAATTGTTCAAGATTAAAGACCATTTTCTCCCATCGGAGAGGATATAATGAAACTTGCAAATGCACTCTTAGGAATTAGTGCTAAGCTTTGTGCCATACAGGCAGAAGTTCTTACTTCCGTCCAGATTTGCACTCAACTGAAAGATTTTTGAAGCAGGCGAAGCTGGAGTGGAAAGTGTGAAATAAAATTTAGTGCAAGCTTTATATGTCTATGTTCAAATTGGAATCACAACTGATACATGGACTGATTTAAAACGTCGAAGTTTTCCTTTCTTAACTATGCATTTTGTAGTGCATGAAAGATTACATTTAGTTGCTAGTTGCTGCTGCTACTGTGCAATAATTTGCAGAAAAGTGGAGAAAATATTCGAAAGATATTGAATCATCTTGCCAAAATCTTGAAGTGCTATTTCGTCACCGATAAAGGAAGTAATTTCAAACTTGCATTAACCAATTATAATATACGGTATCACCTTGTGCACGTCACATGATAGCAACTGCGATTTCCCACACCTTGCAACGGAATGCACGAAGTAATATTTCACCAATATCAGATGATTTGTTGAAAAATTCCGAACAGTAATTTCTGATGTGAAAATGTTGCAGCTTACTTCAAGAGTTCAGGCTTAAGTAATAAGTTGAAGACTGCTATTAAGCAGAGCAATGAAACAAGATAGAACTCTACATCAACAATGTTGAAATCTTTTATCACAAATAAGGGCTTCGGCAAAAGAAAATGCCAAGAGAGTATGCTTTCTAACATAGATCATGGCATTGTGCAAACTTGATTGATTTTCTACAACCATTTGAAAATCAACAAGCTGCTCAAAGGTGATGTGGAACCTACTATGCATGAAGTTGTCCAGTGCTATTACAGCATATCCTAAAGCGCAAAATGCAAGTTTCACCAACAGATTCATAGCAATTGAGATTTTTGAAAGACATGCCTCTCGTGCAGCTATGTCCAACCCAAATGGCTTGCTGAGCCAAAAATTATGTCACTATCTTAACCAGGGCCGCATAATGATCATGTTAGTGGGGGCCGCACATTGAATGGCTTGCTTTGATCTTAGCTAACTAAATTTAGCTTAAGCTAATGTACTGAATGCGTTCGAATCCTAACTGCAATGGTAAGAGACGTGTTAAGTGGCACTGAGGACTACTGGGGACTGTCTGCATCAAAAATGTCAAAATCAAGATTATCAAAATAAGAACTGGTTGTCAGTATAGGATACTTTCACTGCAGCTAAAATCTAAACTGGGCCGCACAAAACCTTCGACTGGGCCGCATGCAGCCCGCGGGTTGGACATGAAGGTTCTAGTGCTTGGATGAAACGTTTGTACTAACAAATATACATATGCTTGGTTTATTTTAAATCGAAAGTTGAAAGGATTGATGCCATTTAATTAAGGACAATGAACGAAGCCAAGTTTTGATGTAACTGTTTTCTGCAAGTCATTTTTCAAGTGACGAAAGACAGTCTTATATGACCATTCATATTTAAAGCAGATGAAAAGTTGCAACAGAATTAGATGAAAAATGTCTTCATTGGCAAGAAGACCACCAACAGTCAGCTGAGACAGTGGATTTAATACAGTGGAAGAAATTCCTCAGATAAATGGTGGAATGTCAAAAAATTGAAGGTGCTGACATACTGGTGTGTCAGTCAGTGAAGACTCAATTTTCTAACCTGAGCAGGTTGGCAGTTCGTATTCTGAGCATACCTGCCTCCAGTAGCCAAAGCGAGGGGTTGTTTAGTATTTGTGGAAATAGTGATTTATATCACAGAGACCTTAAGAGCTCACACATATTGCGGTCATGGAGTAGCTCAACTATCATTGATTCAGGCTACTATAGGCTGCCAAAATCATTCGTTGACTTCATTTTAATTATTTTGTGGCATTGCATTTGTGTCCAAAGCATTTCCAAGATGTGACTTTCATATTTGAGATATTCGTCAAAATAACAGATTTAGACTGTCAAGCTCACTGAAGCCTCGTGAAATTGAGATTTTCTTGCAATGCCATTTTAGCCACACAAGGGCAGTTGTAGCAACAAGAAAATATGTAGTCTTGGATTGAAACAGTGCAAAGCTTTGCATGACTGACCAAATTTAGCTTTTTGGTGACATCAGTTGGTAATTAGGAAGTCTTATGACTATGGTACTCCTTGCTTTAATCATATTACTTCTGTTGCTACAGTATTACATACACACCATTCAGTTTTACCTCAAAATGACTGATTGTGTAGCTAATGTTGCACTGTGGATATGCTACATGCTGCTGCATTCTTTCTGTAATTTTCTCAAAATTGTGGTAGGGTTTTCATCAAGAGTGGATTGTTTTGATTTCTGTTTGATAAAATCTGTAATACTTTAAGCGTTACCAATCCATGCTGCTGAACTCTACACATTCTTCACTTCACACACTGTAATCAACATACTTGCTCATTAATTCACCCTTCGCTGCTTCAAATATCGTTGTTTCGTTAGTGCAGTGACCTAATATTTTTGTAAGTAGCATAACAAAAAATAACATGGGTTGCTTGCCACTTGTATAATTAAGATTGCAGTGTTATTAGCAGTCTGCCAGGTGCTAAATATTTATTTGGTGTAACTGTGCTAACTTTTCTTATTATGCCAAATGATTCAGGTCGCAAAATTTGCGACACCGACTCCTCAACATAACATGGATGAAGTTTGGCTGTCAACAATTTTGTAGCAACCAGCAATCAATGGAAATCGTGGTACACAGCAAAAATTCTGTTTCAATAAATGTTTCAAAAGAGATTGCACCATTTCAACAGGCACGAGTTAGGATTCCTAATTTAGGAGTGCGATGTAAAAAATAATTCAATTGGAATTCCCGAATCGGATTTTTTTATCCGACTCCTTGCGACTCCGCAAGAAAATACAGCGTTATACAGGGTGTTTCACAATTGTTGAAACAAAGCGATTGGGCACAAATCCAGGATTTTAAATGATACCACAATGATGATTACATTCATTGAAAG